>VYLZ01000022.1_pt1 | contig 106269 bp, 91 predicted proteins | sample 5115361 | NCBI WGS metagenome assembly VYLZ01 (sample SAMN12291805, study PRJNA351875) | freshwater metagenome | isolation source: freshwater lake | place: USA: Michigan, Sixteen Lake | collected 2013-08-07 | reverse complement strand
CCTTCCCAAACGAACTGATCTGGTAATCGGTCAGAATATCCAAGATGTGTTTGTCCATGGCTAAAGTTACTATTTTCCACAAACTCTCAGTAGCTTCGTGCGTAACATCAGTTATTAAAATAGGCTGAGCCAATAAGCAAGCAGCATTGTATTAACTTTTCGGTTTCGTATGGTTCAATTTTTGAAACCCGTTTAATGTAACAACGTGACTTCTTACACAAAGAATAATTCAATCATTTGCTACCTGCCACAAGTTGTTTGGGATCAAACAATTCCGTTAGCAACTGAACTAGGGTACTCTCAAATTCCGGAAGAAGGTATTTAACGTCCTGTATCACTTGACCACCCTGACTAAGGCCATATTCAAACTTATCGTCAAAAATCTCCTTTCTGTTGATGAGGCCTGGCTGCAATTTTAGGTTCGGAGTGCCCTTTACCCTATCGTATACCCAGGAATAAAAAAAAGCTTGAAACGCAGCTTTGTTTCGCTTGTCGTCATCACGATCAAACAACGAAACAATCGACTTAAATGAGTTCTCGTCTTTCCCTGTTTTGTAATCGATAATACGGACAAGATTCTCCTTTCGGTCTACTCGATCTATCTTGCCCCCAAGCAATAGGGTCACTCTCGCATCAACCGGAAAAGATGTTTTAAAATCTTCCTGTTCTAACATGTCAACATTGAAAGGCGCATATTCTTCATCCTTTTTTAAGACATGATCTGCCATCTTTTTTACCATCTCATTGACCACTAGCTGCTGGCCATCGTATTCTATTTTTCTATCATGAGTCAATCCAAAGTGTTTGCGATAGGCTCTTTCTACTAATAGGTCCAATTTTTTGGGTAAATTATCGAAATGTTCAGGACGGATCTCCGACGCTCCCCCTTTCGATTTTAAATCCAAATAAAAAAACTGCATCACATCATGAAATAAGTTTCCAAAGATTCGCGCATCCGCTTCCTCTTCCACCTCATCCGCTTCGACTAATCCCAACAAATTCTTAAAATAAAATTTGAGGCGGCATTCTAGATATGTATTTAGTGTAGAAGGTGTCAAAGCCTTTGTCACATATCGTTGCAAATTCTCCATCACGCTTGAGTCTTTCTCAATTATAATGGCCGATGGTTGATTTAGTGAGATAGAACTGTACAGAATCTTTTTAATATACGGCCAGTGAGCTTCATACATTATCTGATAGAGATACCGACTCATCTCTCCACTTCCAAGTACATCCGGTTCGGTATTGTAGTAGAGGTTAACTTGTTCGCTCCGCTGCAATAGTCGGTAAAACAAATAACCATACATGGCATCTTGATGGGTATTGGTGGGTAATCCATACGCTTTCCTAATGGAATGTGGCAGGTAAGAACCTTGCCGTGGAGAGGCTGGCCATAAACCTTCATTCAATGACAACACATGTACGTGATCAAAATCCAAATTACGGGTCTCTAACACACCCATGATCTGAATACCCTTCAAGGGTTCTCCGCTAAACGGAATCTTTTCCGATCGGGCAATCTGCCGAAATAGCTTTTGAAGCATGCTCAGCTCCATCGGCTCGGTACCAGTAAGTTCTTGCAGCTTGGTCAAAATACGATGAAAGTAAAATGCAAATTCTTTATCCAGCATTCCATTCGATGGCGCAGTAGCGAAAAGGGTGATCGTCTCCAATACGTAAGGAATAAAATCTGCCTCGCCCACCAATTTAAAGATCGATGCAAGTACATTGCCCTTGGTCTCAAAAACGCGTTCTTCTAAATAAACCTGGTTATGCTTCGTAATGAACATTTTCAATTCAGAAACTTCTGCTCCAGCTAGTGCGTTCATGTAAGGGTGATTGAGGACAGCCATTACACCTTTAAAATAAAACTCGTCTTTTCTTTTGGTTCGATGGAGATCAAATAAAAAATCAATTAACGAAAAATAGGGCGTACTCATCAACGGAAAGCCCATCGTCACATTGATAGATGAAATCGATGAAGGCAGCGAATACAAAAGGGGCATCAATAAACTTTCATCAGGTAGTACAATTACATGACTTCGTTCTTTTTCAAAAGTCTTATCGTCACTCAACTGTTGTGCTAACAATTTAGGCTGCCCGGCTTTTTGCGGTACACCATAAATATTGATTTGCTTTTCTGTTGACAAATGAGAGGCAGGTCGCTCAGCAAATGTTTTACCTAAAACGGGGTGCTTCCGATACAGTCTGAAAAAAGCACCAGCCTCCCGATGTTCGGACGAAACATAAAACTCATCCTCATCCCAGAAAACTATTGTACTCCGATTTTCTACAAACCAGCACATAATCTTCTCCTCTGCCGTGGTAAGCGCATTGAACCCTGCGAATATGGTTTTCTTCTCTGACGTTGGAGCTGTTTGAGCCATTAGTCGTTCGGCCACCAGTCGGTGAATCATACCAGCATAGGCAGTTCCATTTTTTAGAAGAGATTCCTGGAACTCTTTGTACACGGGATACAGATTTTTCCAAACTGACAAAAAACGATCTCGTGTTTCTTCCGTGCTAAACTCTACACTCTGCCAAAAATCTCTTAAGAAAACCCTTTGCTCTTCCGTCAGATAATCAAAATATAGATCTACTTCTTTCAGGTTGCTTATGTCGCGAAACAGAAATTCAGCGTTGACCATGTATTTATCCAACTCATCAAAATCTCGGAGCAACATTTCTCCCCAATAATAAAATTGGTCTATCCTTTCACTACTGCCCGTTACCTTTTTGAAAGCTTGAAAGAGTTTTACAATTGAAGTCAACTTGTCTATCTCTTGCAAAGGAGAGTAGGATTGAATTAACTCCTCAATGGTAAGTATAGTTGGGCACCACTTAGGAGTGGTCAGGTCTTTTGCCAATTCTTGCTTAAAATAAAGCGCAGCCCTTCGGTTTGGAAAAACAATCTGAAGACGATCCCAATCCGTATAATCCCTTTTTACTACATCTGCTATATCTTGCAAAAAACTCCTCATATCTCTATTTTACCTCAACCCACTTTCTTTCTTCGAAATAAACCAAATAACCAGTCGCCCTTTTCCAGCCCATTTGCTCCAACAGCAGTATATAGTCTTTGACCTGAGCTTCGTCTTTGGCAGAAGGCACACCGGTCTTGTAATCCACCACCCAAACTTGATCACCTCTCATCGCAACCCTGTCCATCATCCTCCGTTCCGATCCGTCAGTTGTAAATAGTGAGGCCTCCATCTTGCAAGTAGATTCTACATCAAAGAATTGTTGAAGAACAGGAAGATCAACAACCCAATTGATCAATTCCTCTAAATCCCCTTTTTCACGTTCATTGATGGTCCCATTCAACATCGCTTTTGTGATGACCATAGTCACATCTTGCTTCGTGCGTATTTGAGAAAGAAGAGAATGAACGAAAATTCCATAATTAATCTTTTCACGCTTTTGGGATGGGCTAAAAAATTCCATTCCACTCGTTCTAACTTGCAAGCGATCTCGCCAGGGGGCAACTGTGTAGCTCCTCAGAGAGACGATGCCTGGAGCATTTTCTTGCCTTTTGCTGACAATGCCTATCTCTCCAATTTCTAATGACTTTTTCTCATCCGCCCAACTCGATTTTAAGAATGTATTCCCATTTATTGCCTTATGCACAAGTTGGCCAACATGATACAGTTTTTGTCCCTAATTCTGCCCGGGTAAAAGCAACATACAATAAATTCAAATTGTCTAAAAAGACTCTTCTCGTTTCTTCCTCATAAGCTTCTTTAAAAACAGTATCTTCCAACTTACTAACATACTTAATTGGAATGAATCCTGCATCTCTAAATAGTGGATGATCAGATTGACACCATAACAAGACATCTTTATTTTTGTGACCCAATTCCCAATCTAAAAATGGAATAATCACGTACTTAAATTGAAGTCCCTTCGCTTTGTGAATGGTGATAATTTGTGCGGCATTCACTCCGCCTGCCACTTGAATTGATTTTTTTTGGCGATTCAACTCCCACCAGTCTAAAAACGAATTTACATCATTCTTTTCTCTTTGCGAAAATTCTTGAATAATATCTTGGAATGACTGCAAATAGACTACCTCATTGGTCACCTTTCCCAAATTGAAAATGTGAATCAGATTCTCCACCATCTCAAACAAAGGCAGTGCTAACAGCTTTTCTCGTTGTTGCAAAAAGGATGGGGGAATCCATTTCTCAAACGATTTCGTTCTTGAATCTGAAAACAATTCGTTTAACGCACTGAATGCCTGGGTTGGCCATAACTTTTGGTATTCGTAAGCCAGGTGAGCACGGGCGATATGATGGTCTAAATTATTGATGACGCGCAACGCATTAAGCAACACCAAAACACAAGACGCGCGATCTACCATCAAAGATTCGTTGGACACTACGTCATACTTATAGTCTTCTTTTGCGTCTGGCGAAGTTCTGTACTCCATGAATCGATTGGCAATCAATTTTCCCTCTCGATTATCACGAACTAAAAAAGCAATATCCTTGATCGCAATCCCTTTACCTTGCAATTCTTCGACAAGCAACGGAAGCCGCCTCAACGCGATTTCATCAGATGAAACGTCATCTTCAGATTCTAAAAATTGAATCTTTACATAACCCTTGTCAGGATCAACAAACGTTTTCTGTTGTACCTGCTTATAAGCTTCCTGAGGAAATGAACTCCCTGAGTGAATAGCTATTAGTTGGGAGGCTGTCTCAAAAAGAGCGTTGTTGAAAGATACAATATTGCCATTGCTGCGATAATTGGTATCTAAGTTTTCTGTAGTCGTAAGCGCTTTGCTGATATCTTTCTCCAGTTGATTTTGCAAAATGGAAAGATCGCCTCCTCTCCATCGGTAGATAGATTGTTTGATATCGCCAACGATCAGGCTTGAATAATTCTGGGCAATGCCGTTCTGAATTAAGGGAAGTAAGTTTTTCCATTGCAGGCCTGACGTATCCTGAAACTCATCTAACAAAAAATGACGATAGAATGAACCGACCTTCTCGTAAATGAACGAAGCATCTTGCTCTTGCATCAGCTTATTCAAAAACTGGGGAGCATCAGAGAGCAACATTACATTTTCGTCACTCAGGTACTTTCGCTGAGTGCGTAGAATATCAGAAAGCAACCCAAATGAATACAAGTTTTTAACGACTTGATCAATAGACAAATAAACTTCTATATTTTGTTGGATAAAATCAACCAACTTTGCAAGATCAGGCTGCCACTTAGATCGCGCCATTAATTGGACCACCGCAAGATTCTTTGATGACTTGTGCCCCCACTTTTCAGGATCGCCAATGACATCCGCAACCGTATTGGAAGGAAGAACTACTTCCTTGGACAGCTTTCTAATATACGAGTACAGTCCTTTAGATTTGCCTGTGAAGTCATCGGGGACTAATCGACTCTTTTCAAACTCCGCCATTAACTCTTTCGCTGTTTCGCTGACAGTCCGCTCTATAGAATACTTTTTCTCATTCAACCTTTTTCGAAACGTCTTGAAAAATGCTTTGTCATCCGTTACCTGTAGAACACCTTCCTCAATTAGCTTAAATTCCTCTTTCTCAATTAGCTTCGCAAAGTTGAGCAGCGCTTTTCGCACATCCCAGTCTTTTCCATCGACCAGTTTATCCATCGAGAAATCAATAACCCAGCCACGCAATTCAACATTGTCGCTTAATTGTGCCATTAGCAACGCGATCACTTCTTCTTGAACAGCAGCATTGTCTACTTCCAGTCGGAAATTGCCTAATAATCCTGTTTCTCGAGTAAACGAGCGAATGATCCGTTGAAAAAATGCATCAATGGTGTTAATCGAAAATTCAGAATAATGGTGCAAAAGAAAATCAAGAATCTCCTTGCTTTTCTTACGCAAATCGATTGGCGTTAACCAAATACCCGCTTTCCGCTGCTCTTCAATAATTTCAATCGCCAAATCTTGACTTTCTCCATTAGAAAAAGCACTTAGGTATTGAAGAATCCGGTCCTTCATCTCTTGAGTGCTCTTATTGGTAAATGTCATCGCCAGAATGTAACGAAAATAGTCTGGGCGTCTTAGTGCTAAACGGATATACTCGCGCGCCAAAACCCGTGTCTTGCCGGAACCTGCAGACGAACGATAGATATGAAAGGGTTTTTCCAAAGGGCGACTTAAACCGCCTAGTTACGATTTTTTTGTTGGTTACGAAATGCTGGATTCCACTTTCAAAACAGCAAAACAATTGTTGAACGGGAGGATAATTTTCTTACATTCGAGAAGTCTATATATGCGAAAACTATACCTTTTGTGGCCTAAGCTGATCTATTCATTTCCTATACAGCTATTGCTAAACAATTTTAGAAGAAACATCGTCCTGATGATATGCTGGGTGCTTCTTTTTGCCATGATGACGGGAAAATTTGGCAAATACCTTGGCATCCCCTATTTGTTCCTCGATCCAGAATATCTTAATCAAGTAAACTTCATGAGTTTTTTCTGGTTGGGCCTTCTTTCCGCAGCGTTTGCGATGGCTTTCCACATTACTTGCTATATCTCCGATGGACACCGTTTTTCATTTGTCGGCACCTTGCCTAGCCCCTTCCGCAAATTTGTTATCAACAACAGTATTATCCCAATTGTTTTTTTAGTCGTCTATATATACCAAGTGATTGTGTTTCAAATACACAACGAGCATTGTTCAACAGGTCAACTTATTTCCAGAATCGGTGGATTTTTGGTTGGATATGTTTTTATGACTTTTCTTTTTTCCCTCTACTTCAAGTTTACTAACAAAGATATCTTCAGGTACATGGTTTGCCGAATTGATGAAAAAATCAAAGACAATGTAAAAGTAACGCGGGCTAGTGCGATGAAAAAACTTGACATCGCCCGCAAGAAACAAGTCCGAGTAGACCGTTATATAAGTAGTAACTTATCGATAAAACCGATTGAAGATATCAACTTCTTTGATCGCTCTACGGTGCTACAGGTATTCGATCAAAATCATTTCAATCTCGTCATTATTGAACTTTTTATTTTCTTCATGGTGACGATTCTTGGAATCTTTAAAGATTACCCAGCCTTTCAGTTACCTGCAGCCGCCAGCTTTATGACTTTCCTGACTATTTTCGTTATGCTCTTTGGTGCATTCTCCTATTGGTTTGGAGGTTGGTCATCTACTGTGGGATTAATTGTTTTTCTAGTCATTAACTTTTTGGTGGGCGATGATTTCTTTTCAAAAAAATATCAGGCTTTTGGGATGGATTACAGTATGATGGCATCGCCATATAATTCAGCGGTGATTCAGCAGCAGATAGATAGCGCATCCATCGAACAAGACCGAGCAGCTACATTGGTTCAATTAGAAAACTGGAAAAATAAGTTCGTTGGGCAAGACAAGCCGAAGCTCGTACTATTGTGCGCAAGCGGGGGCGGTAAGAGAGCAGCCTTATGGACACTCAATGCCTTACAACAGGCCGATAGCTTGACGAAAGGTAAGTTGATGGAAAATAGTGTGCTCATTACAGGCGCATCGGGTGGACTGATTGGGGCCAGCTATTTCCGCGAACTGGTACTAAGAAAAAAACTAGGAGAACCTATACAACCCTACGCCAATATTCATCGTCAACGAATATCTACCGACAATTTGAACCCCCTCATTTTTAGCCTCCTTGCCAACGATCTATTTGTTGGATTTACGAAATTCAACTATGGTGGACTGTCTTATCAGCGAGATCGAGCCTACACCTTTGAAGATCAACTTAATCAAATTACCGAGGGGCTGATGGATCGACCTATTGTATCATACAATCAGTACGAAACGGCAGGTATTATCCCACTTCTAATATTATCTCCTACTGTCATAAACGATGGACGTAAAATCTACATCGCTTCCCGTCCCATTGGATTTATGAATGCAGAGCTTGAAAATTTTAGCGACTACAACACGGAGAAAGTGAGCGGAGTTGATTTTCATCGATTTTTTAAAGATCAAGGCGCTGAAAACCTCCGCTTTCTTTCAGCACTGCGGATGAGTGCCACTTTTCCTTATATTACACCAAATACTACACTTCCAACCAACCCGCCAATTCAAATGATGGACGCGGGCATCTCGGATAACTTTGGCCTCTTCGATGCAGTAAGGTTCGTTTATGCATTTAGGGATTGGATAACCAAAAATACCTCGGGCGTAATTTTCGTTTCCATTCGCGATTCACCCAAACTGCATACTATTACAGAGAAGAAAGGCCAAACCATTTTGGACGCTGTGACTCAACCAATTAGTTCGGTCTATAACAACTTTGAAAATTTTCAGGATATAACGAGTGACCTGCTCATTGGTCAGGCACACTCTTGGCTAAACGCACCTATTGATCGGGTGGACATCCAGTATCAAGCTGAAAGTTACCTAGATCTACTGCAGGGCATGGATAGTATCCGTCAAAACAATGCGCGAGCTTCACTAAGCTGGAGGTTGACGACCCGCGAAAAAGAAGGTATCGTTTCCAACATCAACTCCGAAAAGAATAAAATGGAATTGAAAAAACTTAAATTGCTATTGGGCAACTGAGCTTGCGTTAGCCACCGAATCAATGGCAATTGTTTGCGCGCACTTAAAATGACCCTTCGGGCAGTCTTTAAATCCATGTAGCCCGCAAGGACGACAATCCAATTTTTCTTTTGTTTCTATAACTGTAGAATTGCTCGACAACGGACCAAAACCAAATGATGGAACGGTAGAACAATAGATCACCGTAACCGGTGCATTCATAGCAGAAGCAAGGTGCATGGGTGCTGAGTCATTCACAAAATTCATCTTTGCGTCTTTCATCAACGCAGCCGACTGTAAAAAGCTGAGTTTACCAGATAAGTTAATCACAGAACCAACCCCAGACGCTAATCGAATCGATTCGCAAACGATGTGATCGCTGGGAGCACCCAAAAGGAAAATTGACTTCACTTTGTGGTGAATATTTTGAATTAGTTCAATCCATTTTTCAGCCGGCCATTGTTTTGTAAACCAAACTGACGTAGGCGCTATACAAAGATAAGATGTAGTCTGATACTCTTTCACCGATTCATAATCACCCGAAGACGGATAGAGCGTTGGCATGGCGGCCTTGCCATCCGTAAGATCTTCTATCAACTTTTGGTTGCGTTCTATCTCATGGATTTCACCAACTTGATGTTTTACTTTGGTAGTAAAAAAAAGAGAGAAGGGATTTTTGTCAAATCCGATTTTCGTTTTGGCACCAGAAAAAAGTGCGATAATACCAGTTGTCGCAAAACGTTGAATATTTAACAGCACCTCATATCTTGATTCCCGTATTTTCCGAATCAACAAAAATAGATTTCGATACTTGTTCTTCTTGTCGAACACAATAACTTCTCTAATGAAGGGATGATTGACCAACAATGACTCGTTTCCTTTCCGCAGCAGGAAATCGATGGATGCATCTGGATAGAATTGGTGAATTTTCTCAACGATGGCTGTTGCCAAGATTACATCACCAATGAAAGCTGTTTGAATGACCAAAAAAGACTTCGGCCGCTCCACTACTTTTTGTATTCAGATCTGTAATAAGTGATGGCTTTAGAGATAATCTCGAGCGCAATGTCTTTACCTTGAAATTCAGGGACAGTAACAACTTTGTCTTCAAGCTTCTTATAACTCTCAAAAAACTCTTTCAACTCCAACTTAAAATGTGCCGCCAACTCACTAATGTCCTTTAAATGCTTGGTATTTGCATCATTCTCAGCCACAGCCAAAATCTTATCATCGGCCAAGCCCTGATCGATCATACGCATCACCCCTACCACGCGCGCTGGAACTAAACACAAAGGTTGAATAGGCTCTCTACACAAAATCATAATGTCTAGCGGATCCATATCATCACCCAGTGTCTGTGGTATAAATCCATAATTGGCGGGGTAGTACACCGCAGAGTAAAGAATTCGATCAAGCTTCAGTAAACCAGTTTCCTTATCTACTTCATACTTTGTTCTCATCCCGGTCGATATCTCAATAATCCCATTGACAAATTCAGGAGGGTTTGATCCGATAGGGGCTTCATGCCAAGGGTGTTTAATCATACTTCGGTTTTTGAAGCAAGGTAATAATAAAAAAAATTGGCTGACAACTGGTGTCAGCCAACATCTTCCATGTTTACTGTATCGTCTACGACTTATTTTTTATCGTCCTTTTTATCATCCTTTTTCATGGCCTGCACAATTTTGTCACCATCCTTCAACCGTTTGGAAACAACCAGAAACGGACCCGTAACCACTTCCACGCTATCGGCAAGACCAGAGATGATTTCGATGTTATCATAGTCGCTGATACCTGTCTTTACTTCCACCATTTTCGCTACGCCTTTGTCATTGACAAACACCACTACTTTGTCTTCCTTTTTCTCGACCTTTGCTTTATTGTCTGACACTTGAGGTTTTTCATCATCATCGTCTTTTGGTGGACCGCCCTCTGTTTTATTGTCTTTTTCGGTGTTGCGGGTAGTCACTGCCGTCAACGGAACAGACAACACATTATCTTTCTTGGTCGTAATAATTTCCACACTGGCAGTCATCCCCGGGCGGAAAGGGAAACGATTTCCTTGTTTGATTAAATCTTCATAGGAAGAACGAAGGATCAATATCCGAACTTCAAATTCGGTAATCGCATCAGCCGAAGTTTTATCGCGAGCTGTATTCGCAATATTGGTTACAATTCCTTTAAACTGTTTCTCTGTGCTGGCATAAGAGTCTACATCGATCAAAACTGTATCATTCAGATGAACCCGAACAATATCATTCTCATTCACATTTACACGGACTTCCATTTTGTTCAGATCAGCAATACGAAGCATCTCTGTTCCAGTCATCTGGGCTGTTCCCACTACTCGTTCTCCTTTCTTAACATTGAGCTTTGACACGATACCTTTCATGGGTGCATACACAGTTGTCCTTCTCACATTTTCAGCGGATTCTCTAACTGTTGCATTGGAACTATTCACGACAAACTTAGCCGCCTCCAGTCCTTGTGTTGCCGACCTTAAATCATTTTGAGCAACCTTATAATTCTGTTGCGCAAGCTGCCAATCTGCTTCAGAAATTACCTTTTCGTTCCAGAGCTTTTCTTGTCTTTTATAATCTTGCTCAGACCGCATGAAAGTTGCCTCCGCCCTCGACAAAGAAGCTCTTGAAGATTCCAGATTTGCTTTTTGCTGACTCAGCAAAGCCTCCGATCTCTCTAACTGACTGAGCCATACATCAGGCCTAATTTTTACCAACACCTTGCCTGTTGAAACAGAATCTCCGTCTTGAACATTTAACTCTATAATCTCTCCGGAAACCTCAGGAGCTAGTTTCACTTCGATCACAGGCTGAACAGTACCCGAAGCACTTACTTTTTCTGTAATGGATGTCTTCTTCGACTTTGTGAACTCTACTTCCAAATCGCGCGATTTGCCTATCCACCCTTGGGATTTGCCGATCATTAAGAAGATGATGAGGAAAACAACGATTCCAATTCCCCAGTAAAGAAGCTTGTTAGATTTTTTCTTTTGCTTTGCCATTCGTAAAAAGTATTAATAGTCTATTGGTTTACCTTGATAAAAGTCGAGCACTTTCTTTTTGAAGATCAAATCATATTTGGCTCTTACCTGATCTGATTTAGCTTGAAATAAATTATTCTCTGACACTTGATAATCTACGTAGTTGGAAGCTCCAGCATCATAGCGCTGTTTTGTCATACGAAAAGCTTCTTCGCGGGCCTTCACGGCTTTGGAAGAAGAAGCATACGTTTTGGCAGCTGCCGTGGCATCATTGTGTGCTGTTTCAATGGCCTGACGAAGTCTGTTTTCCACATCGGTTAAGTTGATAAATGCCTGCTCTTTGGTAACCCTATTTCTTAACACGTTTGCCCTAGCATTGAACGCGTTAAAAACAGGAATCGTTAACCCAATTGACGCAGTTTGTGCCATGTTATTAGATATCTGTTCGCTAAATTGAAAGTTCCTTGCGGCACTGGAATAGTTCGTAAATGCGGAGGCATTTAGATTCAGCCGAGGTAATAGATTTCCTCTTGATGCTTTCAGGGCAAAGTTAGCGCTCTCTGTGCGAAAAACGGCCGCCTTAATTTCGGGCATGTTCTGCCTGGCTAGGTCATAAATTTGCTCGGTGGTTTGATCTAGTGATAGATCCTCCACGTTTAGTGCAGGTACTTCAACTTCCATTTCAGTTGACGCTGGCAATTGCAAGGACTGTTTTAGTTGCAGGAGAGATATGTTGTAATTATTCTCCCTTTGAATTAGGTTGAGTTCGTTAGTGGCATCCTGAGCCTCTAAATCGAGTACGTTGCCAAATGGCACCGAGCCGGCTTGCTCTAATTTTTTAGTTCGTTCCAATTGTTGTTGCGTTGTCTTCAATTGAAACTGTGCGTTTTGAAGAAGCTCTTGATTGAAAATAACGGACGTATAAAAAGTGATTACTGAAAGAATCACATCATTCTTTGCTTTCGTTAGGTCGTTTTCAGCTGCCGCCTTGTCGTTTACACTTTGCTTAATGGTATTTATTACTCTAAACGCATTGAAGAGCAGTAAGCTGGCATTGGCATTGGCATTGGCATTATCAATTTGTTGTTCAACGAATTGATTGGTAGTTGGATCGATAGACCGACCAAAATTGGCTCCACCCGAACTAGATAAATTTAATGTCTGCATTGCGCAAGCCAAGCGCACTTCTCTTTACCGTTAAGTTATTTTGTAGTGCAATCTCAATACATTCTTTTAATGTGTAAACCTTTTTGCCGCTTTGGGCAAAAGAGAGAGAGAACAAAAAAACAAAAACAAGTGTTGCTGTAAACTTCTTACTCATATCAACGATTGATGTCTGGTATATAAATTACTTCTTTTATCCAACTGAGACTCTGCAAGTACTCAAATGTTACAGGCTTGATGCCTGAGTCCATTTCAATTACCTGGCAAGCCAAATCATTTTTTCCTTTTCTCGACACCGACATGGTGGCAATATTGCAGTCATCGTGCGCGATAACGTCAGCAATAAATGCAATGCTGCCTTTTACATCGGCCGCGAAGATAATAATCGTATGTAAATTGGCCGTAAAGTCAGCTTTAAATCCATTGATTTCGGCAATGTTTATCATGCCACCTCCACGACTTTCTCCCAACACTTCGACCGTGCGATTACCTTTCGTTAGTTCTAGCCTAATGGTATTGGGGTGCATGGTCGATGCATTTCCAATGGACTTGAACCGGTAGGTCAAACCTTTTTCACTAGCTATTTCTATCGCGTCTTTAATTCGCTTGTCGTCAGTTGCAAAATCCATGAGGCCGGCCAAGATGGCTCGGTCGCTTCCGTGGCCTTCATAAGTACGCGCAAAGGAATTATAAAAAATGATCTCAGCTTGATCTGGTATGCCGCCCAAAACCTTAATTGCAGCCTTAGCAATCCTCACCACCCCAGCAGTATGGGAACTGGACGGGCCAATCATAACCGGGCCAATCATATCAAAAACACTGCTTTTTTCAGACATACGCGTTTTTAACGGAAGAAATCTGAAAAGGATATTCTTTTGAGGGTATTTTTAACCTTGTTTCTGGTATTTATTACGAGCGGCAAAAATAAGCTTTTCTTATCTCATAGGCCTAAACTGCAATTGGCGCTTTGATTGAGGGATGCGATTGATAGTTTACAATCTCAAAATCTTCAAACCGATATTCAAAAATAGAATCTGGCTTACGCTTGATTTGTTAAAAGTGCATAGCTTGCAATGTTAAAAGGGAGCCCCAAGAACACATCGGTACTTCGTTGAAGTAGCATACATGATAACTTACCACCTGCCACATAAAATTGAAACAACGCGTGGCAAGGTGGCAAAGCCATTTTCTCTACATCTGCGGGGTTCCAAGCGGTGACAATGTGCCGCCTTGAATCAGGGCTACTTTTAATTTGCTCAATAACTTTTGCTAACTGGTCTATTTTTTCACCATTGCCACCGCGCCAGGAACGCCATTGATATCCATAGACCGGCCCCAGATTCCCATCCTTATCAGCCCACTCGTCCCAAATTGAAACACCATTATCCTTCAAATATTTAATGTTGGTGTCTCCGCTAATGAACCACAAAAGTTCATAGATGATCGATCGTAGATGCAGTTTCTTTGTAGTAATCAGCGGAAATCCTTTTTGAAGATCGAATCGCATCTGGTATCCAAAAACAGAAACTGTTCCAGTGCCTGTCCTGTCTGTCTTACAAATCCCGTTTTTAAGAATGTGTTCGAGTAAGTCGTGATATTCTTTCATTCTGTCATTAAGAATCAAAGTTAAAAACAAAAATCAAAATACCTTCTATACTAACTCACCAACCCCGCAGTGCTTATAAGCCGGTCCATTTTTTTTCAAGCAGCTTGTTCTTTCGTTCATGTGTCGCCAAGTATAGCATCATGCCAGCCTTTTCAAAAGTGAATTCAACTACACGCACGCAACTTAGTCTAAGCTTTGTCGTCAATTCTAGTGAAATCGGCTATTCATCACCATTTTTTAGAACTCTATTTTTCGCCCCTCACATCACCCAGCCTTAAACCGAATCTGATAAAGTCATTTTTGAGTTGAAATCAATCCCCTTTTTGGGGTGATACGTATGTCTCACACAGGTTTGTGTTTCTGATCCGGTGCGCTTCCAAAGCCGCCTCTTATCCCACGAAACCAAAGACGGAAGGGAGATGAAACTTAAACCTTACTTTTCACCGAGCGATTGCGCAAATTTTGTTGCTGGTAGCATCGTCAGAAGCTTTTTGCAAGTGTGTTAGTTTTGCGTGTCGCAGTTACCCTGTTTTTTGCAAATAGGCACCAAGCAGTTAACTACTTCACTTCTGCCAATTGCCTTAAGCACGTTTCAATTGCCTCCTCCACTTTGTTCGTTGATGGATTCAGGAGAAAAAAATCCAGAAACTGTTTACCCAAACTCTTAGAAACTCTTTTCTACTTTGCTATCTTTAACTCAATGTATAAACCATGAAGGACTTTGAAACTTTCGACAGTGTGGAAGCACTGGATAGTGAATCGAAATACCTGATTCATAAGGCCAAAGAAGCCACCGCCAATTCGTATGCACCTTACTCCAAATTTTGTGTAGGGGCTGCGCTCATCTTGGAAGACGACACCGTTGTGGTGGGTGGCAACCAGGAAAATGCCTCCTACCCTCTTTGCATGTGTGCCGAGCGGGTAGCCCTTTACGCTGCCGCTTCGCAGCACCCCGATAAACGAATTGTAAAAATGGCCATTATTGCCCACAAGAAAAACCACAAAGAGCTCATTCCAGCTGCATCATGCGGTGGGTGTCGGCAAGTGATGTTAGAATACGAACACAGGCAAAGAGCTGCCATCCAGATTGTGTTCTTGGCCAAGCCTGATGAGTGGGCTATTTGCGCGAGTGCAGCCACTTTGCTGCCGTTTGGTTTCACAAAAGACGCTTTTGGATAATAAATAGCGCTAGCTCAAGGGTTTTCCTTTAATATGTCAGACTTAGTAACCATATTGGACTCTTTGAATGCCTGAACTCAAAATCAATAAAACCCTTTTCTTTGATGGTTAAGTGACTCATAATAAATAATTTGGCAACAAAAATAAGTTGGCGCTTATGCCTGGCAATGAGAACTTCCCCCGTTTTTGCTTCGCTTACGGGGGGATTTAACTCGTGTAAGATTTCTTCCAGAATAAGGCCATCAAGCGACAATTGAAAACCTATTTTTGCTTTTCTTTGAAGAATAGCTAATACGACCAACGTGGTACAAGATATCGACATAGCAGACTTAAAAAAGATTACTGAACTTGTTCAGGGTAAATACGGGTATGACTTCCGTAACTACGCCATGTCTTCGTTCAAGAGACGAATGCTACGTATTCTGGAGTTGAAGAACCTGACTATTGAATCGCTACTGAAAAAGTTGAATGACCAGCCCTCCTTCATCGAAGAATTTTTGGATGAATTGACTGTTAACGTGACAGAGATGTTCCGTGATCCTGGGTTTTGGCGAATCATGCGTGACGAAATCATTCCAGGAATTCTTTTAAACCACAAAACCTTTAAGATCTGGCATGCTGGCTGTTCGTCAGGAGAGGAAGTGCTTTCTATGGCAATCCTTCTCAAAGAAATGGGCATTCATCAGGACGTTCAACTATTTGCAAGTGATCTGGATGTAAACATCCTGGAAAAAGCAAAAGCAGCTACCTACCCCATAAAAAATATGGAGCTGAATGAAAAGAATTACATTCGCTTCGAGGGCAAAAAAAGCCTGAAGGAATACTACAAGGAAGAAAACGGGAAAGCAGTTTTCGACAAAGAACTGATGCAAAATGTATCTTTCCGCAAGCATGATTTGGTAACGGGTGAGATCTTTAACAAGTTTGATTTGGTCTTGTGTCGAAACGTGATGATTTATTTTAATCAGTCACTACAAAACGAAGTACTAAAAAAATTCCACGAGAGTTTATTCAAATACGGATACCTGGCAATTGGCTCCAAAGAGTCATTGATCTGGTGCGATGTGGCAAGCAAATTTTTAGTGGTAAACAACGAGGAAAAAGTTTACAAGAAGATAAAGGATTAGGGAAACTGCTGCCATGGACAAGTATAACTTAAATAATAGCTACAAGGCAGTGGTGATTGGAGGGTCAGCAGGGAGTTTTCAGGGAATTGTGAAAATTCTGGCTCAGCTTCCGAAAACTTTTCCTCTGCCCATTATCATGTGTATGCACAGATTGAAACATGTGCGCAATGGATTTGTCGAGGCCTTATCAATAAAAAGTGTGGTACAAGTAGTAGAACCGGTAGACAAAGAGTCAATAAAAAAGGGAGTGGTATACCTTGCCCCCTCCAACTACCATATGTCGGTAGAGCTTGGCAATCACTTTTCGATGTCTACCGAGGAAATGGTAAATAATTCACGACCCGCCATCGACATCACACTAGGAACAGCTGCCTATGTATATCGGGACAAACTCATTGGAGTTTTACTTTCGGGCGCCAACCGAGACGGTGGATTGGGAATGAAACACATCAAAGACAAAGGAGGATTGACGATTGTGCAAGAACCTACTGAATGTATGATTGACACAATGCCTAAGGCCGCTCTTGCATTGACAAAAATAGATCACACTCTAAAAATTGATGAGATTGTTGAGTTTTTGAAAGAACTAGATAAGCACTATACTAAATAATATGGAAAGGCTCCTTCAAACGTTAAAAGATCCAAGCAAATTAAGCTTGCTGCTTTCTGCACTTTTTTATGTTAGTCTGGTTTCATCTGCCTATGTGTTGGTTACCCTTCCTCATGATCTTGTGTCCAAAGGTGGAATGATTTCGACGGGCTTGGAAACTCTCGTCTATACAAAATTATTTATCACGCTTATTGTCACTTTCGGGCTCGCAGTATTTGCCATCAATACCACCAATAAGGTAAAAAGGGAAATTGTCGTCTTCAAGGAGAAAAAGACAGAAACTTCAGCAACTTCAAGCGGAGAAACCACAGATCAATCATCGTTTGATATACAAGCATTCACGAAAGCCCTCAAAGGTGCCACTTCTGGTCAACTGTATCAGATAGGAATCAATCAGATTTGCAAGGCACTCAATGCGGGACAAGGTGCATTTTATCTTGTAAAAGAAAGGGAAGGCAAACGCGTTGTAGAAATGAAAAGTGCGTTTGCTGTACCGCTTGAAGGCGACCCAGTTGTCTATGAATTTGGTGAAGGCTTGGTAGGGCAATGCGCGGCAACTGGAAAAAGTATGCTTCTTGACGAGCTGCCCGAAGGTTACACCCATGCGATCGTTAGCGGACTGGGAATGGCGGCTCCAAAATACATTCTGATTATCCCAATAAAAAAAGAAGAAGTGGTTGCGGCTGTTTTGGAAATAGCAACATTTTCAAACCTGACCGGCAATAGCCAAAAAGAGGCAGAACAAATGGCTACACTTTTAGCAGAACAGATTTAACGTACTACTAAACCGTAAAAAGGTTATGTTTAAAAACATAAAAATCAGTACAAAGATCACGATCCTCATTGTCGCCATTTCGTTGGTGAGTGTGTTGGCGATCTCCCTGTTTACTTACCATATCAACGTAAAAAATTCGGAAGAAAAGCTTCACACTAATTTGTCAGTCATTGCCGACAATAAATCAGCTCAACTTAGCCACTATTTCGCCCACATAGCCAGCACGGTTAATTTTCTTCAGAATTCCCCCGAAATAAAAAACTTACTCAGTTCTTCGCCAGATTCACTTCGATCTACTCTTACAAAGGCAAAGGAAACCTATGGATTTGAAGAGTTGTTTGTTTCTAATAGTAGTGGAACGATCCTAGTCTCTGCAAACACGCAAAAAGGAAACTTCCCCGATCCCGATGGCTCTTTTTTCTCAAATGCAGCAAGCAACATCTACTACAGTTCCGTCAAAAAAGACACAGTGAACAAATCCTCGGATTCGTACACGATGTTTGCAGGCGCCCCTCTTCACGGGAATCTGTTAATTTTTAAGATCGATTTAAATCCGCTATTTAAGTCATTACAAGATGCGAACGGTCTTGGCACTACCGGTGAATCTTTCGTTGGATACAAAGATTTGGTGACCCGGAAAATCATCCTAGCCAGCCCATTGAGAAACGACCCCGGAGCCTTTTTTAAATTTTATTCTGAGAATGAAAACGAAGTGAAAGAGATTAGCCTGGCGCTGGAAGGTAAAAATGGCTTTGCCACCGGTCGTGACTACCGCCATCAGGAAGTGTATGTTGCTTATCGCAAAATTGAAAATTCGCCTTGGGCTCTTGTTGTAAAAATAGACACCAACGAAATCAATGGGCAAGGGGGAGCGCTTGCCAATATCTACGGGATGGGTGGATTGGTTATTGTGCTACTGGCAGCCGCCATTTCAGTTCTATTTGCACGCTCACTTACAATGCCACTTGTTTCAATGCGCGACACCTTAGATTTGGTTTCGCAAGGTGTTCTTCCCGATAAAATAGAAGCGGCTAGCAGCGATGAGTTTGGCCAAATGGCCACTAAGGTGGATGGCCTTGTCAAGACATTAAAAGGGAGTGCTCAATTTGCACGCTTGGTTGGAGAAGGACAATTTAATGCCGCCTATCAGCCTGCCAGTGAAAATGATACGCTCGGCCTTTCGCTATTAAACATGCGAGAGAATTTGATTGAAAATGAAAGAAAAGATAACGAGCGCAACTGGATTGTGAGAGGGGTAGCGGAGGTAGCGGAGATCTTAAGGATGCACGATACGTTGGATGGTCTGGGTGACGATGTTATTCAGTTCATCATCGAGAAGATTGGAGCCGTACAGGGTGCTTTCTATGTTGTCAGTGACGAAAAAAAAGAGAAAAGCATTGAAATTCGTGCGAGCTTTGCCTACAATCGAAAAAAGTATCTAAAAAAATCTTTCCGTTTTGCAGAAGGTTTAGTCGGAGAAGCGGCTGCTGAGAAAGATTACATTCTCCGCACCGAAATACCTAGTGAATACGTAACGCTGACATCTGGTATTCTCGGTGATCAAAAACCCAACTGCATTCTTATTGTACCATTGATTACCAATGAGGAGGTGTACGGAGTTGTGGAATTTGCAGGCCTTAAGAAGTTTGATTCCTCACAAGTAAAATTTGTTCAAGAACTAAGTTTGATATTGGCCCGAACCATCTTCAATATAAAAGTCAATGAGCGTACAAGACGGCTCTTGAGTGAATCGCAAGCATTGAGCAGCGAGTTGACGGAAAAACAAGAAGTACTCCGCCAAAATGCAGAGGAAATGCGGGCCACGCAAGAAGAATTACAAAGGTCGAATATCAAGCTCGAAGAACAAATTGAAGAAGTAAATCGCACTCAAAATCGAATGCAGTTACTTCTCGAAAATGCCTCGGAAGTAATTACCATCTACGAAGAAGATGGGCGAATTCGCTACATATCACCTTCCGTTGAAACCATTTTAGGATATTCTCAAAAAGAACTACAAGGGCAAAGTGATTTGAATCGTGTTCACCCCGATAGTCTGGAGGTAGCAAAAGGTTTGTTTGATCAATTGCGTGAAAATCCTGATGAAAAATTAACGGTACAACTTGAATACAAGACAAAAGACGGCAAGTATATTTGGTTGGAAGCTACAGGTACCAATTTTATGGCGAATCCAGCTATCCATGGTTTTATTCTCAACTCCCGCGATATCACAGAGCGCAGGTTAGCCGAACAAGAGCAACGTATGCGCAGTAAGATGCAAGCATTGTCAGAAAATTCACTTGATATCATTACCCGCCTGGAGAATGATGCTATTTCCTACATCAACCCAACGATTGAAAATTATACCGGTAAATCGCCTGAACGATTCATTAACAAAAAGATAATGGAAGCAGACTTAGAGTCTGGGATTTTGGAGCAGTGGCTCTCTATTGTTGAACAAGTAAATTCAACAAATGACAAGATTTCAACCGAAATGGATTTTCCATCTGAAATGGGAAAACGAATAATGCAAGTAAACGCCATACCCGAGTATGATGACCTTGAAAACATCGAGTCAGTTCTCTTGGTGTCGCATGATATTACCGATCGAAAAGAAATCGAGCTTGAGATTCAAAATAAAAACAAGAAAATCAACGACTCTATCAATTATGCAAAACGTATACAGAACGCAATTTTGCCAAATACCAGATTAGTAAATAGGACATTGCCTGATTCTTTTGTACTCTATAAACCAAGAGATGTTGTAAGTGGAGACTTCCCGTGGTTTGTTCAGATTAAAGATGATTTGTTTATAGCTGCTGTAGATTGTACAGGTCATGGCGTTCCGGGAGCCCTACTTTCACTAATTGGCTACTTCCTGCTCAACGATATTGTTCGAAGCAGAAAAATTACAGATCCTGGAAAGATATTGGATTTGTTGGATGAGGGGGTAACCCAAACACTTCGCCAAGACCAGGAAGATTCCGCCACAAAAGATGGGATGGATATCGCGCTTTGCCGCATCAATACAGATACTCGGGTGGTTGAGTATGCCGGTGCCCACCGTCCTTTATACATTATGAAAGGTGGAGTCTTGGATGAAATAAAGGGAAATAAATTCCCTATTGGTGGCGGTATCTATAAAAATCAAACGAACTTTACGACTACCAAATTAGAACTTGGCAAGGGTGATTCTTTCTATTTTTGCTCCGATGGATTCCCTGACCAATTTGGCGGGCCGGAATCACGTAAATTCGGTCCAAAAAAGACAAGGGATATCATTGAAAGGGTTCACCGTGACCCAATGAGCGAAGCGGCCAAAATCTTTGATGCGGAATGGGAGGCCTGGAAAGGAGATCAAAAGCAAACGGATGACGTGTTGCTAATTGGAATTAAATTGTAGTATTTTTAGATTAAACGATAATTTCGAATCCAAACCCAAATACGATGAATTTTATCTATGACTTGCACCGGACAATGATGTCCCAAAAGCTAATCTTGGTGTATGATGGTGATTTCACCCAGGAAACAACCAAGTCCATATTGGCCATGGCAGAGCGCAATCTTGATTCTTCAGGAGAAGATTCAGGAATAAAACGCAAAGTGTTCAACGTAATGGTTGAGGCTCTTCAAAACATCGTTAAACATAGCAGTGAACAGGGTACGCAAGCTGGATCGCTGGTCAGTAGAAGCGCGATTTTCATGATCAGCAAAGACGACAAAAGGTACTGCGTATTAACTGGCAATCCTATTCTAAAAGGCAAGGCAGTGCTGTTGACCAGCAACCTCAACGAACTCAATAGCAAAGACAAAGACGGCCTCAAAGAGATGTATAAAGAAATCATCAAGAATACTCAGATATCCGAAAAAGGTGGTGCGGGCTTAGGGTTTGTTGACATGGCAAGAAAGTCGGGAGAAAAATTGGAGTTCACCTTTAGCGATATGGACGCAGAATATGACTTCTTCTGCCTAAAAGTTAATATCTCACGTGAAAAAGAATAATTAAAAAAATTAAAAAACGAACCAATCATGGAAATCTTAAATCTAAAAGGGACAGAAGATACACCCACTATCTTGTTGGATAAGAAAAACGGCATTTTCGAAATTAGTGGACGTTCGCTGCCAGAGGACTCAGCGGAGTTCTACACGCCAGTCATTGAGTGGATTAATGCCTACGCATCAGACCCTAATTCAAGCACAGAATTCGCACTAAAACTGGAGTACTTTAACACGGCTTCATCAAAGTTAATTTTAGACGTACTTTCTGCACTCGAAGAGGTAAAGGGCATAAAAGTTCTTTGGTATTTCCACGATGATGATGAAGATATGGAAGAGGCAGGCCAAGAGTTCTCGGAATTGGTTGAAATTCCCTTTGAGTTTAAAACATACTAAACCACAATCGGTTTATTTTTTACGTTCCTTTGAGTAATCAGAAAGGAAAAATATTTTTTAAGGAATGAGTGAAGAAATACTAAGGGCGCTTACCCAACTCTTTGCAATCATCACCAAACAAGACGGTGGTGTGACTGAAAACGAGCGTCAATTTGTAATTACTTTTTTTAGAACCGAACTAGATCAAGACTCGATTAAAGAGTACCTTGAGTTATACGATAACATCTCAGGCTACAGTAAGCAAGGCTCAGGCGATGACGAAAAAAACAAGCTCACTTCTGTAAGAGACTCTGTTAAAACGTTAGGTATCTGTAAGAAAATTAACAAAACCCTTACCCAAAAGCAAAAAGTGGTTGTGTTGATTAAGCTGCTAGAGCTGATCGGCTCTGACAAGAACTTTACCCCTCAGCGCATCGAAATTATCAATACTGTTTCAACCGTATTTAATATCGATCAGAAAGAATACAACCTCATCGAAAAGTTTATTACGGCCGAGCAAATTGAAGAACTAAACTTTTCCGATATTCTTATTCTGAATGGCGGTACTGAGAAATCGGCCGAACTTCAAAAACATACACATGGCCACATCGCTGGCACTCTGATTTTTATGCGGGTCAGTAGTGTGGAAATGTATTTCACTAAATACCTGGGTGAAGAGCTAAATATTCTCAATGGATTTATCATGCAGTCCAATCGGGTGTATTTGTTTTCGCATGGGAGCACCATCAAAACACAGGCAGGGGACGCGCTTTACTATAGCGATCTGGTGGCGCACTTTAATGAAGAAATTAAAACCACAAAGCTCTCATTTAATGCCAACGTAGAAGAATTCAAGTTTCCCAATGGAGCCATTGGACTTCGAGATGTTTTGATTACTGAAGGACCGGGTAAGTTGATCGGTATTATGGGAGCTAGTGGTGCGGGTAAAACAACGCTCCTACTCACACTTGCAGGCTTGGAAAAGCCCTCTAAGGGTGAAGTTTTAATAAATGGCTTTGATATCCACAATGAGAAAGACAAGATCCAAGGTGTGATTGGATTTGTCTCTCAGAACGACCTTCTCATTGAAGAGTTAACGGTCTATCAAAATCTCTATTACAATGCCAAACTATGCTTTGCAACTTTCACGGAGGCGCAACTGCATGAACGAGTGATGGAAACCCTCGAAAATCTGGGACTCGACCAGCGCAAAGACCTGACAGTAGGCAGTGTGCTCGATAAAAAAATAAGCGGTGGACAACGAAAACGCCTCAATATTGCATTGGAACTTATTCGAGAACCAGCGATACTTTTCTTGGACGAGCCAACTTCGGGGCTGTCATCTCGCGACTCGGAAAATGTTATAGATCTGTTGAAAGAACTTTCGCTGAAAGGGAAGCTAATTTTTGTCGTTATACACCAGCCATCTTCAGATATCTATAAGATGTTCGACAAGATGATCATTATGGATACCGGAGGCTATACGGCCTATTATGGTGCCCCAGTGGAAGCGGTCAGCTACTTTAAAAAAGCAACCCTTCAGGTGGACAGCAATCGCGGCCAATGCGAAACCTGTGGTAACGTAAACCCTGAACAAATCTTTAATATCATCGAAGCCAAAGTGGTGGATGAGTATGGTCAACCCACCAACAAGCGAAAGATTACGCCACCCCAATGGCACGAAAAATACAAAGAGCGATTTAAGATCAATCGAATCGAAGATGTAAAAGAAGAGCCACCTAGTACGCTCAATATTCCAAGTCGATTTAAGCAAACCGCGATTTTTGCTACCCGCGATTTTCTTTCAAAGCTAAGCAATAAACAATACCTATTAATTAATTTGCTGGAAGCACCTTTGTTGGCGGCTATTCTCGCGTTTATCATTAAATACAAAAGTGCGCCAGGAGGCAAAGATTATATATTTCGCTTCAACGATAATTTCCCCGCCTTCCTTCTGATGTCAATTATTGTGGCGCTCTTTATGGGGCTGACAGTAAGTGCCGAAGAAATAATTCGCGACCGAAAGATCTTGAAACGAGAATCGTTCTTAAATCTGAGCTGGAATAGTTATTTGATTTCAAAACTGTCCATTCTTTTCCTTCTGTCGGCTATACAAACCTTAACCTTTGTCATCGTTGGAAATGTAATTCTGGAAATCCACGGAATGACTTTTGCATTTTGGTTTGTGTTGTTCACCACATCCTGTTTGGCTAACGTATTGGGTTTAAATATTTCATCTGCTTTCAACTCTGCCGTCACCGTCTACGTAATGATTCCGCTTTTGCTGATTCCTCAAATGATTTTGAGCGGACTACTTTTCAACTTTGACAAATTGAATGGAATCATTGCCACCAAGGGCAAAGTACCAGTGGTGGCCGATTTAATGACATCTAGATGGGCTTACGAAGCAATGGCTACTTATCAATTTAAGAATAATGACTATGAAGCCACCCTCTTTAAGTATGAAAAAGAAGAGGCAAAAGCAGACTTCAAAGCAGCCTATTTGGCCGATGAACTAAAAAAAAGAAATCTATTTGTTCTGGAGAACTTCGAATCAAAAAATGATTCACTCAAGAAACTGGTTGCTACAAACCTTTCGATCATTGATGAGAATTTGAAAAACGAACCCTTCCGGAAGGGCCTTGAGAAAATCAACCTTTCAAAAGCACTTGAACCCCCAAATTATTCACAAGCCGTAGGTTCCCTATTGTCGAACTATTTTGACGAATACCGGAAACACTATCAAAAAATATACAACCAAAATGTTTATCTGATTGAAAAACGAATGGCTTTCGATGAGAAAAATGGCGTGAATATTAACCATGAGAAGAACAAGCACTACAATGAGAGTTTGGCGGATCTCGTAAAAAACATCAACACCAAAGAACGTTTGCTGGAATACAGAGGGAAGCTGATTCAACAGATCAATCCAATCTTTCAGGAAACAAATCCAGCCAATGTGATGGATTATAGAACTGCCTTTTTCCTACCCCAAAAGAACTTGGTAGGAATCTCTATTGATACCTATTGGTTTAATCTACTGGTGATTTGGGTAATGGCTCTATTGTTATATACAGCTTTGTACTTTGAATGGCTCAGAAACCTGATTGATTGGTTTGGAAAGGTGAATATTCCAAACAAAGTCACAATGCCGTTCAAGCGGAAGTAGATTTGGGAACCTAGGCTGAATTATTAATTTTGTAAAGATTTTGCAAATTATGAGAGTATTCTTGATTTTACTACTCGCCCTGTTTTTGACTTCTTGCGGCACGAGCAAAAAGCCAGATGAACAAGCCTTTTTAAATAGTCTGGATTCTGCCAAAAGTGGGCCTACCATAGATGAAGAGGTTATTAACAGCATTCTCCAGCAGATACCAAGCCCGCTAGAGATTTCGGTTCTGTTAAAGGAATCGGGAACGAAGTACAATGTGGGCATGCTAAACACCCCCGATAATCTCTCAAAATATAATAGTAACTACAAAAAAGCGCTCAATTTGGGTGTTTTTGGTACTGATTTAGGGTACACCAACATCTACGAACAGAATCAGGATGGTATTAGATACCTCTCAACGATCAAATCGCTGGCTGACGGGCTGAACATAGGACAATTTTTTGATATTGAGACGATTGGACGATTGGCAACAAACAGCAAAAATCTTGATTCGTTGTTATTAATCACAACTCAGAATTTCAATAGCATCAACCATTATTTGCAGACCCAAAGCCGTGCTAACCTAAGTGTTTTGCTGCTTATTGGGGGATGGGTGGAGGCTATGCAGATTACCTGCCAGGTGGCTGCCAAAGACATTAAGAATAAAGAGCTTCGAGAGAAAATAGGCGAACAAAAAATAATTCTTGAACAGATCGTTCTTTTACTCTCGTTCTACAAAGATGACGCAAACATGGCATCTTTATTGAATGACATGAACGAATTGAAGGTTGCCTTTGACAAAATCAATATTACCTACACGTATAAAGAATCTACCATGGAAATTGTTGACGGGGTTGCGGTTATCAAAGACAATAGTACTACAACTATTAATGTCACCAATGAGGATATTGAGGCGATCCGGACGTTAACGAATTCTATCAGAAACAAAATAATTGGCTAATTTTACAGAATTAACTACCTATGAAAAAGGCTTTTATCATAACATTATCGTTGCTCATCATGAGTGCTGGATCCAGTGATTTAATTGGCCAGTGTAACCCAGACAATTTTGCGAACGCCTGTATCCCAAAATTGGCATCTGGCTTTAACTTTTTGAAAAGTTACAAGGTAGATGGTGAAGGTGGTTCAAAAGAAAAAGTAGAATATAGCTATGTATTTACAAAGGGCACTCAATACATGATCAACCTTTGTACAAATGGTGCAAATACAGACGGCATCATAGTTACGCTGTATGATTCTGAACGTAATAAGGTGGCATCCAGCAAAATCAACGGTCAGTTTATTTCTGCCATCGCATACCCGTGCAATGCTACTGGAATTTATTATATCCAATACACGTTTGATGGTTCTTTAGGAAAATGTGGGGGAAGCGCACTTGGTTTCAAGCGATAAAACAAAACCAGCAAAAAAAATTGAGCCTTTCTTAGTGCAGGTTTTTTTTTACCTTTTGCCTAGTGGAACAACTTACAAGCACTTTTGCTTTTCAAGCGCGCTACTACAAACTAGGTCGCATTGATGACTCAACAAAGCAGGTCTGGTGGGTGCTACATGGCTATGGTCAATTGGCTCAGTACTTTGTACAAAAATTTGAATTCCTCAGTGAAAAGGGCATTTGTGTTATTGCGCCTGAGGGCCTGTCGAAATTCTACCTATCCGGAAATGCGGGTCGCATCGGGGCAACTTGGATGACCCGTGAAAATCGACTCGTTGAAATTGAAAATTACACCAACTACCTCGACTCCATCCTGGCCATCGAAAGTACTCCCTCCCATGTGAAAACAACCTTACTAGGCTTTTCTCAAGGTGCCGCGACTGCTGTAAGATGGGTCATGAACGGCAAACTGGAATTCGACCGATTAGTTTTGTGGGCCGGCCTTTTTCCGCCTGATATGGATTTTGACAAAGGCACCCACCTTCTACAAAACAAAGAAGTGATTGAAGTGCTGGGGAAGCACGATGAATTTATCACAAAAGAAAAAATAGCTGAGATGTATGATTTAAACACCCGACTGCAATTAAATCCGACTATAATCGAATTTGAAGGGAAGCACGAATTGGATGCAGGTGTTATCGAAAAAATTGCGTTTGGCTAGCCCTCCCTCTTTAGGACCGTTGCACTTGCTTGTGCCGTTGGTAGCACTACCATGTCGGCAATCACTACATGAGAGAGTCTGGTAACCGCAAATAGAATAACATCTGCTATGTCTTCTGCGTAAAGGGGCGTTAATCCCTGATAGACCGCTTTTGCCCGCTCAGCATCTCCTTTAAAGCGAACCAGAGAAAATTCGGTTTCTACCATGCCTGGATGAATGCCCGTGACTTTGATACCAAATGGATTGAGATCCATGCGCATTCCTTTGGTGAGTGCATCCACTGCAAATTTGCTAGCACAATAGACATTTCCATTAGGGTACACTTCTTTACCGGCAATAGAGCCGATGTTGATGATATGTCCCGCTCTTCGTTCTATCATTCCTGGTATCACTTGCTTTGACACGTAAAGTAAACCTTTCACGTTGATGTCGATCATGGCATCCCAGTCTTCCACCTCTCCTGTTTGAATAGGAGCAAGCCCGTGCGCATTGCCTGCATTGTTAACTAGCACATCGATATTTTTCCACTCCCCTTGCAAAGAGCCAATGGAATGTGCTGTTTGACTGCGATCGCGTACGTCAAAGCTGAGCGATATCACCTCTGTGACTTGACAAAGCTCGTCCGTCAGTTTTTCCAATCGGTCGCTCCTTCTGCCAGCCAGAATAAGTTTAAAATTATTTGCTGCCAATATACATGCAGTGGCCTCTCCAATTCCTGAGGTGGCTCCGGTGATTAGTGCGATTCTTTTTGAATTCATTCTATTTTTCGAAATGATAAAACTGCAATGTAAAACTAGTGGATGAACATACTATTGAAAGATAAGATAAACCCCAATCGTATTGGTGTTTAATCGGCTTAGCGGATCTTTGTACACACTCGCTTCATCGCCCAACATATCAACGAGGCCTCTGGAAAATCGAAGCTCGGGTGAGAACTTGAACAGCGGAAAATAAAAATCAAAACCAATACCTGCGTCCACACTCAAATTTCTTTTTAGGATGGGTATCGCACCAGACGAATTGCCAATGTCATTTTTACCGGAGGCCTCGAAAGCCGGAGTAAATCCACCTACCATGTACATCCGCACATTGCCCCTTCGCATGGATTTAAATTTTACTAAAATTGGAAATTCCACCATGGTGGTTTCGATCAACTGAGCTTGGGTGGTTCGGTTAGTATAGAAATAAGTAAGTCGATGAGAATAAAACCCGGCCTTTGGCATCAGCCGTAAATCGAAAAATTCGTTGAGTCGATAGTTTACCAAGAAGCCGAGCGAAAACCCGGGGATAAACTGCGGTTGCACAGAATGAACGGTGTCAAACTTCTTTGTAACAAACTGATTAGAATACTTTACTTCGTAGGAAGTTGAGTGTATGCCAATTGAAAATCCATAACTGAATTTCCGATCGTCATAGTTGGGATTATGCTGCCTTGCCCATTTAAATAACTGAGCCTGCGCAGTGGCTGAGCAACACAGTAAAATTACTGTGAATGCTACTTGACGCCTGAATAGAGACTGCTGATGCCAAATGTTAGCGCCTTGCATGATGTATCTTTATAACCCAACTCAGCTAAAATCGAAACAAAATCTTCTCCATCTGGAAATGCCCGTACTGAATCCGGAAGGTACGTATAAGCCGCAGCATCTTTGGACAACGCCTTCCCCACAGCCGGTGTAATAAACTTGAAATAGAAATGGTACAATGGCTTAAAGTACCAGGCGGTCGGTTTTGAGAATTCAAGAATGACCAGTCTGCCTTCCGGCTTTAACACCCTCAACATCTCGGCCAATCCTTGTCTCAAATTCTCAAAGTTCCTCACTCCAAAAGCAACGATAATGGCATCGAATTTATTGCTGTCAAAGGGCAGATTCTCGGAATCTCCGGTTCTCAATTCAATAATATGATCCAGTTTTTTAGCCACCAGTTTCTTTCGCCCGACTTCCAACATACCCTCAGAAATATCGACTCCGATGACCTGCGTGGGATTTAGTTTCATCGCTTGAATCGCAAAATCACCCGTGCCGGTCGCTACATCTAAAATTAATTTTGGACTACTTTTTTCCAATAGTCGAATGGCCTTCCTTCTCCAGCCAATGTCTACTCCAAAACTCAGGAAATGATTTAGGAAATCGTAGTTGCCACTGATAGTGTCGAACATTTTCGCCACCTGCTTCTTTTTGCCTGATGGGTCGTTTTTGTAGGGTACTACTTCCAACGTAATTGCTATTTGGATTTATGGAATAAATACTAAAGGCTGCAAGCTAGGTTATTTCCCCAGCACTTTAAATTCCACCCTGCGATTAAATTGGCGACCTTCTTCTTCATCATCGTTGCTGGCCAATGGTTTTGTCTCGCCATATCCTACCGCCTTAATTCGTCTGGTGTCAACTCCTTTGGAAGTTAAAAAATTCTTCACTGCATTTGCCCTTCTCAATGATAAACCTAAATTGAATTTGTTGTCGCCAACACTGTCAGTATGCCCTCCAATTTCCACTTGAAGGCTGGTATTTTGCTTCATCATTGTTTCTAACTTGTTGAGTTCTGAGTAGGACTCCGTTTTGAAGGTTGCTTTTTCAAAATCAAAATAGATGTTACGCAATATCGATACTACTCCCACTGACAACTTTCTCATTTCGATCGTTTTGTTGATTGTTTGTTGTTTCGCGCTTGCTCCTTCAATTTTTACGGTGAGCGTCTGAAAGACGTAGCCCTCCTTCTCAACAGACAAACGGTAGTCCTTTGGTGTCGTGGCAACAATCAAGAATTTCGAAGAACCTCCACCCAAATCTTCAATACCTAACACTACATTATCTTTTAGACCCTGCATTCTTACCTTCGCATCTAATGGACTTTTTGAATCAGCATCAACCACATTTATAACATATTGAACCGGAACCACTGCCGGCTTTGGCTCTACTTTTGGCTTCACCTCTTCCACAATCGGTTCCTTTACTGGTTCCAGTTTAGGGAGCTCACTAACCGGCTCAGGTTCTTTTGCGGCAACTGGTAGCTTCTTCTCCTCTGTCGATGGTTCGATTTTGTAGATGTCTGAATACCCTAAGCCGTCTCCGCGTACCGAAGAATAATACCAACGCTTTCCATCTTTTGTTCCTGAAAAAAAGACGTCATCATCAGGCGAATTGATGGGATAACCCATATTTTCTGGATCGCTCCACTCATTTTTCTCCTTATCCAATAAACTAGATTTGAAAATATCAAATCTGCCCATGCCCTTTCTGCCACGAGAACTAAAATAAAGTGTTTTCCCATCGTAGTCAATGAATGGTCCATCTTCATCGTATTCAGTATTAATTGCAGACCCCAAGTTTTTTACCCGCGACCACTCTCCGCGGCTGTCCTTTGTGCAAACATAGATATCTGAACCACCAAAGCCACCCGGTCTTTCGCTGGCGAAGTAAAGCAGCTCGCCATCTTTTGTAATTGAAATGGATGACTCGCGATACGAAGAATTGATAACACCAGGCAATGCTTCCAGCGAACTCCAAGAGCCATCTTTCTTTCGTTCAGAAAAATAAATATCGCCTCCACCATCGTCTTTGTATACAAAAAGCGTGGTCCCATCGGGGGAAAATGCAAGACTAGAATCAAAGAATTTGGTATTCAACGTTGGGCCTATGTTCTTGGCTTTCTGCCACGTAGTTCCGCTTCTGGTGGTTGTAAAAATATCTTCATAGGGCTTGTTGTCATCGGCAACATTCTCGTAAGTATTCCCATCCCTTCTGCGAGTTGTAAAAACAATTTCGTCTTCGCTGGCATTTAGAATAGGCGCAAAATCTTCGAACTCTGAGTTGATCTCTCGACCGATGTTTACGATCGAGTAGGGCTTCGGACTCGCGACAAATTCTTTTCCGTTTTTACATTCAGTAATTCTTCGATCTACGTCTTTAATATCCACCTTATCTTTGCCTTGATAATTTGGCTTTTTAGCCAATTTGTCTTTGTAGCGGGTGTAAAAATCAATGGCTTTGTTAAACTCCAATCCGTATTGGTAACTCATGCCAATCCAATACTCTATGTCGAATCGATAGTCAGCATCCTGGCGGTAGACTCGCAAAAAGTATTTTACGGCTAGCTCCTTTCCAATGGTTTTTAAATACAATTCGCCAGCGCCAAAATTTGCCTTGATGAAGGTTGTGTCTAAGTTGGCTGCTAAGACCATTTGATCTTTGGCGTCATCCTCTGCTTTGGTCTCAGCCAGCGTGAGTTCCGCCTGAAGCATGTATTCTTTTGCTAGCTCCTTATCCTGTTCTTGCTGACCAAACATCGGATTCAGAAAACAAAAGAAACAAGGCGAAAAAAACAGAATCCTTGAAAGGCTATACATATCAAAAAAATGGTTTACAGTCAAAAAAACCATGACCGAGGAGGCAATTTAGTAAAATCCTTTTGAAAATAAAGAGGGTAAGTGAATCCATAACTAACACGCTTCTTACATTATTAGTAATTTGCGGTTAAATTAACACTTTAAGCGATGATCATTAAGTCGGCAGAGTTCATTATTAGCAACACCGACTACCAAAAATGCCCCGAAACGACAAAACCGGAGTTTGCCTTCATTGGGCGTTCCAACGTAGGAAAGTCCTCTCTGATTAATATGTTGGTCGAGCAAAAAAAACTAGCCAAGGTGTCCGGCACCCCGGGTAAAACTCAGACAATCAATCATTTCTTTATAAATCAAGAGTGGTTTCTGGTTGATTTGCCAGGGTATGGGTACGCCAAACTGAGCAAGGAAGACCGTTGGAATTTTGGCAAAATGATAGAGAGTTACCTCGAAAACAGGAGAAATCTTTTTTGCACCTTTATCCTTATTGACTCGCGACTTCCACTTCAAAGTATCGACTTAGATTTTATCAATTGGATGGGTAAGCACGAATTACCGATTGCTCTGGTGCTCACAAAAACAGATAAACTGAAACAGTCGGAATTGGGCAAATCAAAATTCAATATCGAATCGGCTCTTTTGAAATCCTGGGAAGAATTGCCCCCAGTCTTTATCACCTCTTCCGAAAAAAAATCTGGCAGGGATAAGCTTCTCGGCTTTATTGAACAGGCCATCGCGAACGCGAACGAAATTGATTAGTTTTGCATCGTAATTTACAAATGCATGGAACTTAAGGATATTGCGTCTATCAGTGGAAAAAGTGGATTATTTAAGATTTTGAAGCCTGGCAAAGGCGGAGTCATTCTCGAGTCACTGGATGAAGCAAAAACTAAATTGGTGGTCGGTGCAACCCAACGATTGTCCGTGCTAAGTGAGATCTCAATTTATACCACCACCAAAGAAGGCACGGTGAAACTGCAGGAGGTTTTACACGCCATAAAAAACAAATTGGGAAGTGAGATTGGGGTAACACCTGAATCAGATAACGCGAAATTGAAATCGTTTTTGAAGTCAGTACTTCCCGAATTTGATGAAGATCGAGTCTATGTTTCAGACATCAAAAAATTGGTCAAATGGTATGGTATTCTAACGCAAGTCGCTCCAGAAGTATTTGAACAAACTGCATCAAAAGTTGAGAGCGGGGAGCCTACTACCAAATAGAATCAGATTCCTTCAATCGCTTTTTCTACCATCCTTTTTGAACCCACATAAAAAGGTGTTCGTTGATGGAGATCTTTGGGCTTTATCTCCATGATACGCCCCTTGCCATCTGTTGCTTTTCCACCCGCCTGTTCTGCAATAAAAGCCAGCGCATTGCATTCGTACATTAATCGAAGTTTACCATTCACATCTTTGGCGGTAGCGGGGTAAACGTAGATCCCTCCCTTCAATAGATTTCGATGAAAATCGGCTACCAAAGAGCCGATGTATCTGGCTGTGTAGTTGTTGTCTTTGCAATATTGAATATACGACTTGACGCTCTGGGAAAATGAGTTGGCCGAGCCTTCATTGATGGAATAGATTTTTCCGGTTTCCGGAATGGTCATGTCAGGATGAGAAAGTACATATTCTCCTAGTGTGGGCTCATAGGTAAATCCGTTCACTCCGTGGCCCGTGGTATAGACAAGCATGGTCGAAGATCCATACAAAATATAACCCGCTGCCACTTGTTCATCACCCGTTTGCAAAATATCGGCATCGCTGATCGGGAGCCCCACTTTACTTTTCCGTCTGTAAATTGAGAAAATCGTACCAATCGATACGTTCACATCAATGTTTGATGACCCATCTAATGGGTCAATGGCAATGACATATTTTCCATCATTGCTTAAGTCCACAAACGACTCCGTTTCTTCTGAAATCAATGCACAGACTTCGCCTCCTTTCGTTAGGGCACGCGTAAATCGAATATTTGCTAGCACATCTAGTTTCTGTTGCTGCTCCCCGGTTGAATTTTGAGAGCCCATTGAGCCCATGATATCGATCAATCCGGCCTTGTTAATTTCCCGGTTTACAACTTTTGACGCTAACGCGATATCGCGCAATAGCTGAGACAACTCGCCACTGGCATATTGGAATTGAAACTGATTATTCTTGATGAATCGATCGAGGGCGGTGCCAATCGGCAGTGCAATTCGGGAGGCTTCCATGATTGGATCTATGATTTACGATTTTAGATTTACGATTTATAGTTTAGTCGGAACATCCCGCTAATTTTAGGCTCACAAATATAGTCTGCAATCGTTTGAAATAAAGTAAAAAGGATGAATATCTTTAAGTTTGGTGGGGCTTCGCTTAAGAATTCTGAGCGTATAAAGAATGTTGTGGACATTATCTCGTCTCATTCGAAGGATCCTTTACTCGTGGTTGTATCGGCCATGGGCAAAACAACTGATGCGCTGGAAAAAATTGCTTCGTTGTCATCTGATCGCAAAGATTTTAAGAGGGAACTTGAAGAAATCAAAAACTACCATGTTACAATCTGCCGCGATCTATTTCAAGGAGATTACTTTGAGAACGAACTTAAAACGCAATTTTCTAATTTCAACAGCACTGCGCTCGCGCAAGGTGAAATTGACTTTGTCTATGACCAGATTGTCTCTTTTGGAGAATTGATCTCCTCTTCGATCTTAACTGCGTATTTAAAATACAGAAAATTCGAAGTGTCCTGGATAGACTCGCGACAGTACATTAAAACTGACAATACTTTTCGAGAAGGAAAAGTTGATTGGAATCTAACGCAGAAAAATATAGCGGCTCTAAAGCAAACTAAGGATCAACTCATCATCACCCAAGGATTTATTGGCTCTACGACCAGAAATGAAACAACCACACTCGGGCGCGAAGGTTCTGATTTCACAGCGGCCATTTACGGAAGTTGTCTCGGTGCACAGTCTGTCGCTATTTGGAAAGACGTGCCCGGTGTAATGAGTGCCGACCCCAGGCGCATCCCCACCGCTCTTGTGTTTGATGAATTGCCCTACAAAGAGGCTGCCGAGATGACCTATTTTGGTGCGTCTGTCATCCATCCCAAAACAATCAAACCATTGGCGAATCGACAAATCCCCCTACTTGTAAAAAGCTTTATCGACCCCACTGTTGCCGGGACCAAAATTCATGAATGCCGTGTAGAACACCTCCCTCCGCTTATCGTCTACAAGGAAAATCAATGTCTGATCTCATGCAAAGTCACCGACTACACCTTTGTTGATGAGACACAGATGACGACTATTTTAAAAGCATTATCAGACCTCAATCTCAAAATCAACGTCATGCAGAACTCCGCAATTTCATTTTCGTTTTGCATCGATTATAGAGAAAGCAAAGTATTGAAACTCATTGACGTATTGAGCAAACAATTTGAAGTCTACTACAACGCCAACCTCACACTAATCACAATAAAAAATTACGATGCCGTTACTTCTTCCGTTTATCGAACTATGAAAGGGGTTATTTTGGAGCAATCGTCCAGATCCACTTTACAAGTGCTAGTGAAAATCTAGAACTACTTGATAAGGGTCAAAAGTAAGTTGTCGATCGTGCGATCGAGAATTTGAAAAACTTCTTGAAAATCATCTTCTGTCCCGTAATAGGGATCGGGAACATTGCCCCTTTTGACGGGATCAAAATCACGTATTAGTTTGACTTTTGAGCGCTCTGCTTCCGATTGCGTATAGCTTAAAATAATCTCAAGGTTGCCTTTATCCATAGCGAAAATCCAATCAAAATCAGTAAGGTCTCTTTTCGAAAGCTGCCGCCCACGGTGAACTATTTCAATACCATTCCTCAGGGCATTCTTGATGGTTCTGGGGTCTGGACTATCCCCAATATGGTAATTCGCAGTACCGCAAGAATCAGCAAAAAGGGTATTAGACAGTCCCATTTTCTGGGCTTTTGCTTTGAAAATAGCTTCAGCGAGTGGCGATCGGCAAATGTTTCCCAAGCAAACAAAAAGTATTCTCATAAACGATCATTCTTGCGCCAAAAATAATGGCTAGGAAAGGTTACATAGAATATTTGGCCAGTATTTAATCTCGCATAGTACATATAGTTTATCGTCTTTTGGTTAAGTCTGGCCCCTTCAAACGAGAAGGGGCTTTTCTTTTTAAAGGATTCACTAGATTTGAGGCATCTAATTTCTATTTATGGATTTCATTAAAGTAACTGAACAAAAAGAACCCTTTGTGGCATTGGTTGAATTAAACCGACCGAAGGAACTCAATGCATTAAATCATCAACTCATGACCGAATTATTGGTCGCGTTCCAACAACTGGATAAAAATGATCAGGTGCGCGTGATTGTGCTCACAGGCAATGAAAAAGCGTTTGCTGCAGGAGCTGATATCAAAGAAATGGCCGAGAAAACTGCCATTGAAATGCAACTGATGGATCGATTCGCAACATGGGATCAAATACGAAAAACGAAGAAGCCCATTATTGCTGCCGTTAGCGGATTTGCATTAGGTGGAGGCTGCGAACTTACTATGATGTGCGATATGATCATTGCGTCCGAAACCGCAAAATTTGGTCAGCCCGAAATTAGAATTGGTACCATCCCGGGAGCGGGTGGCACACAGCGATTGACAAAAGCCTTGGGAAAAGCGAAAGCGATGGAACTCATTTTGTCTGGCCGATTTTTATCGGCTGATGAGGCCCACTTTTATGGACTGGTGAACAAAGTTGTTCCCGTAGAAATGTATTTGTATGAAGCCCTGCAGCTAGCCAAAGAAATTGCGCAGATGTCGCCCATTGCTGTGCAACTGGCTAAAGAAGCGATCAACCGATCCTTTGAAACACAGCTGGATGAAGGACTGGCTTTTGAGCGAAAAAATTTCTACTTGACTTTTGCCTCTGAAGACCAGAAAGAAGGCATGAAGGCATTTGTAGAGAAGAGAAAGCCGGAGTATAAAGGCAAGTAAATCAATAAAAAAGATCGGGTGTTGCCCGATCTTTCTTAGTAAAGCAAGACCAAAATTACCTTACATTAAATCCAAACCCGACCGTCAATGCGTTGTATTGTTGGAAGGTATAGTCACCATGGAACGTGAGGTTGAATAATTTCAACCGCATACCTGCTGTCAAGCGTGGGCCTGAGTTGCTAACGCTAAAATCGACTGGACCTTTAATTGTTTTCCCTGAGTTGTTAATCGCATAGGTGCCTTTCATAACCAGAGAAGCAATCGTGAAGTTATACCCAAGGCCACCATAAAAAGTTAATACAGAGAGCTTTTTAGAAATCAAAGCTTGCACAGTAGTAGCGGTTGTTTCAAAATTTGCTTTTTGATCTGGCCTATTTGAATCCAAACCCACATCTAATTTAGCATTTGTATAGCCTACAAAAACAGATAAGTCGAATGGCAATCTCTTTATACTCGGAATATGCTGCTTAATATCACGCATCAATCCAAAACCAAGCATGCTTGCGCTGCCATTAACTCCTACTTTCGTGCTTGGGTAGAAGCGGAATTTTAAATCCGTTCCCTTTGGCAATCCTATTCCCAACTGCACCTTTGCGACTGGAATAAACGTACCGACTTCTTTGGCAAAATCAAGGCCTAAAGCTCCTTGTATGTTTTGAACCGGCATTGGCAAGATCGGCCCATTAGGAGGAGGCAAAGGGTCTTCTAATTGATATACTGGCACTGTTGCCGAACCAAAAACGGTGGGAGCATCAACAAAAGTAGTGGTTGACGGAGGCACATTTACTTGCACGTTCGTCATTTGACTATTCTCAACTTTGTGCGTTAGGTCAGAACTTGGAAAATAAATGGCTGAGGCAGTAACGGTTAAATCAAAACCAATCAACTTATATGGCTTGGCTGTATTGTACCATGCTTGTGCAAATCCAGCACCGATGGTATTAAGTGCAGGAGAAATGTAACCTTTCACCAAATCGTTGGCGTCTTGCCCACTTCCTTTTATAAGATTTTATAGATCTTGTGAAAACGACAATTGAGTGGCACTAAAGATGATAAAAGCAGTTAGGATTCGCTTCGTAAGTAAATTAGGTTTAATTTAAAATAAGTCAATTTTTAGGAATTAATTTGTACTTGCAATTCAAATGAGTCGGCCCCTATATAGTTTTTCCATCCATCTTTTAGCCGGCATCTATCGGATCGCCAGTCTTTTTAGTCCGAAGGCAAGGCAATTCGTAAGCGGAAGGAAGCGGCTTTTTCTAAAATTGAAACAAACATTTACCAACAAGCATCAACGATGGGTTTGGGTTCACTGCGCTTCTTTGGGCGAATTTGAACAAGGCCGACCCGTGATGGAGTCGCTGAAGAAAAATTTTCCGGATGTAAAAATATTGCTCACATTTTTCTCTCCTTCCGGCTATGAAAACAAGAAAAACTATTCTGGAGCGGACGCTATTTTCTACCTACCCTGGGATACTGCTTCAAATGCCAAAAAGTTTGTTGAAATTGTTAACCCGGTTTTAGCCATATTTATTAAATACGAATTCTGGTATAACTATTCGGAAGCACTCAAGAAAAAATCCACTCCACTTATTTCCGCATCCTGCATCCTTCGGCCAACTCAAGCTTTTTTCAAATGGTATGGAGGGATTTTTCGAAAAACACTTCAGAATTTTGATTTCTTCTTTGCACAGAATAAAGAAACGGTTGATTTGTTGGCGAGCCTAAACCTTCGCTCTGCACTGGCCGGAGATACACGTTTTGATCGTGTTGCAGAGATTACAAAAGGCAATAACGAAATAGAAATTGCCAAGCAGTTTAAAGGCGATCAAAAACTGCTTGTGGCAGGAAGTTGTTGGCCCGAGGACATGGATGTGTTGTATCCCTTTATCAACCTAAATGGTTACCACCTTAAATTCATTATCGCTCCCCACGAAATCTCAGAAAGCTTTATCACAAAGATCGAAACATCACTCTCCGTTAAATCCGTTCGTTATTCAAGAGCCACTGGCGACCTCTCTGGCGTTACCGTGCTGATTGTCGATAATATTGGGTTGCTTTCCAAGCTTTATAGATATGGGGAGTTTGCTTATGTCGGTGGTGCATTTGGCGATGGCCTACATAACATACTAGAAGCAGCTTGTTATGGAGTTCCCATCTTTTTCGGAAACAAGAATTACAAAAAGTATCAGGAAGCAAACGACTTGATTATGAGAGGCGGTGCCTTTGAAATAGGTGGTTATTCAGATTTAAAGTCAAAATACGAAATGCTTCACAACCATCCCGAAAACTTTCTGTTGGCCTGCGAAGTCACCCGATCCTACGTTAAGGAGAATTTAGGAGCCACTAAAAAAATAACGGACTATTGCTCGACTATCCTTAACGAAAAATGAAAGGCTTAGTACTAAAATCTACTGGTTCATGGTATGAGGTATTGGGGGAAGATAGCATCCGAATCATGTGTCGGATGAGAGGAAAAATCCGGTTGGATGAAACCAAAGAGACCAATCCGGTGGCCGTAGGTGATTACGTGCAATTTGAAAAAGAAGACATCAATGGGGCAATCTATGAAATCCTGCCTCGCAAGAATCACCTCCTCCGCCAATCTGTAAAGAAAGCGAGTCACGCTCATGTGTTGGCGGCCAACGTGGATCAGGTTTTGCTCATTGCAACGCTGAAACAACCTCGCACGTCTTTGGGTTTCATTGATCGTTTCCTCGTTTCGTCAGAAGCGTTTCGTATTCCGCAAATTATTCTTTTTAATAAGTTTGATCTATTGGATGAAGAAGACAAACAAAAACAGAACGAATTACTTTCCTTGTATCGTTCGTTGAATGTGGTTGCTCAGTCGGTTTCAGCTCTAGAAGATGATTTGGGCTTTTTACTCGAACTCCTAAAAAACAAAGTAACGTTAGTAGCAGGGCACTCGGGGGTCGGAAAGTCAACACTTTTGAATCGCCTTTCCCCCAATCTGCAGCAGACCACAAACGAGATCTCAGAATTTTCCAATAAGGGCACCCATACAACCACTTTTGCCGAAATGTTTTTGCTGGATGAGACAACTTTTGTAATCGATACGCCTGGCATAAAAGAATGGGGGTTGGTACAAATGGAACCACAAGAAATTTCAGACTATTTTCCTGAAATGAGAGAACTTCGAAATCACTGTAAGTTCGGGTCGAAGTGTTTGCATTTGGCCGAACCTGCCTGTGCGGTACTAAATGAAGTGGAAAAAGGAACGATCGCGCGCAGCCGCTATGATAGCTACAGGAGCATGGTATTGGGCGAGGATAATCGAAAATAGAGCCAAACAAATTTGACGGCCAAACTGAAATCACCCAATTTGACTGACAAGAGAAATTCATAACGTATGCGTTTTTTCAACGCTTCTACTTCTTCAATTGTCTTGTTCATCTTGTTTATTTTTTCACAAACACGAAATGTTGATACCCGTTGAGGATCTCCCTTTCTAAATTGTTTTTGCGACATGGATTGGTCAACCAGCCTCCTTCTCATAAGTGGCTTAGGTGTGTAGCAAAAGTGAAAATCGCGAGCGGCCCGCACCAAAAAATCAAAATCTTCGAAAGCCAGAGAATCATCATAGCCTCCCAAGTGATCAATCACTGACTTTCTGAACAGCATTGTAGGTGGACAAATAAAATAACGTCTCACAATATCTTTGTAGACATCCCCTTGGGGTATGGACTGGTGGGGAAATTTTTCAGAGTGAACACCCACGAAATGCCCACCTTCAGAGATGATCTCCGCATCAGAGAAGTTCACGCCAAATTTTGTACCTGCTTTTATAAGTGCACTTACACCCTCCTCCACGCGAGTCGGCATAAGCAAATCATCTGCGGCAAGATCTACTATAAATTCACCGGTGGCATGGCTCAATGCTTTGTTCAGCGATTTGGTGTAGCCTTGATTGGTTTCGTTGATGAGGAACACCACAGATGCTTTGTCCCCGAGAAACCGAGTGATCGTTTGTGCGCTACCATCGGAACTTCCATCATCCAAAACAATTAATTGAATAAAAGGGTAGGTTTGATTGAATACCGATTGGATCGCCTCCTCAACAAATTTTTTTTGATTGTAACTTAAACAAAGAACAGAGACAAGAGGATTATTGATCATCCCATTTATTATTGCCTGTCATTGAAATCGTCAATAAGGTATTCCTATCTTTTTGTAGATGAAGTGCATCAGCCAGGCGGGGCCGATCATCAAGAATTGCACGTCTTTGAAAAATGACGGTTTCTTGCCCTCTACCTTATGTCCATAAAATTGTCCGATCCACGCAGCAACAAAAATGCCTAGGCTTACTAACCAAAGCGGAGCAATATTTAGGAGAACAAGTTGGTTGATGAAGAAAAGGCAGGCCAACGCGAATAAAAACATTCCGATTGTCAATGGGAAAGAAAGTGTGATGTAGTAGATCAAGGCCAAGGCCAAGACAACTGCAGCCCAATTGGCATACATACTTCCTTCGCCAAATGCTGAGCTTAAAACACCACTGGGTATCGAGGCGATCAATCCCATCAGGCTAAAAAAAATCAACGGCACACAAATCCAATGAATCAATTTGTTGGTGGGATTCTGATGACTGTCGCCATACTCCGAAAGAAGGCTATCTATTTTTCTCATAAAATAACTATTTACAAATCAAAGCTAAAGCAAATTAGAAAATTGTCAAGTCTTGGTTTTCACCTTGCTCCATTCCTTAAACTGCCAATGCACCACTGCGGTTGTCAGATGATTGCCTTTTGTGTCATGCACCTTTACTTCGCAAGGAACGACCACAGTGTCTTGCGTCTTTAGGGGAATCGCTATTTTCTCTTCGATCCATTCCTTGGAAATCTTGAACTCTGCGGTTGCGTCCATTTTCCCTTGATACAAATAATTTACCTCTAATCTTTGCAAGATCATTCGATATTTTTTTTGACCCAAGGCATTCAACAACAAGAATCCGGTCGCAAACTCAGAAATGGTGGCTAACCCACACGCGTGTAAGCCTTTGATATGATTGAAGTTACTTCTTTTGTAGGGCATCAATGTCTTTAACCGAAAGTCATCTATTTCAACAACTCGAAAACCATGCGGCTTGTTGAAGGGTACCATGCGGTACAGGCCCCAGTTTAACAGCTTTAGGTAAAATCCAGAATGCTTTGCTTTTTCAAGTATTTTGGCCGTATCGAACATAAATCAAGTTTAAAGCGAAAAGTTATGAATAAAAATCAATCCGAATGATAGACCTAAAACTTGATGCCATTAAAACTTCAACACTTATTCTTACCTTAACCGCCTAAAATGACCCGATGACGAAACCTAGCAGGCCAACTCTACTTCATGCTTTCATCCCGATCGTTACACTTATTATTCTTTTGGCAATCAATGTCATCGTCTTTGGGTCGGGAGCAACAGACGGTCCTAATCAAATAGCACTAGTGCTTGCTGCGTCTGTCGCGGGTATTGTCTCCTGGAGGTTAGGCCACTCGTGGGAAGAAATTGAAATTAGTATCGTCAAAAGTATCAGTTCAGCAATGGGCGCGATGCTGATTCTGTTAGTGATTGGTTCGCTCTCTGGCGCATGGCTATTGAGCGGCATTGTACCCGCCATGATTTACTATGGACTTAAGATCATGAACCCTACTTTTTTCTTATTTGCGGCTTGCATTGTTTGCTGTATTGTTTCTCTTGCAACAGGCAGCTCTTGGTCAACCATTGCTACGGTGGGTATTGCCCTGCTTGGCATTGGAAAAACGCTGGGAATCCATGAAGGTGTGATTGCCGGGGCGTTGATCTCAGGTGCCTATTTTGGTGATAAAATGTCACCATTGTCGGATACTACCAACTTAGCCCCAGCAATGGCGGGTACGGATTTGTTTACCCATATTCGGTATATGGTGATTACAACGGTGCCCACGCTCACCATAACACTGATCATTTTCTTTGTTTGGGGTTTTACGCTAGACACAGCCGGAGTCGTAAATACGGATGCCGTATTAACTTCTATCGACAATGCTTTCAACCTGAATCCTATTCTTTTTTTAGTGCCTGCACTTGTGTTGTTCATGATCGTTCGCAAAGTACCGGCTATTCCGGCACTTCTTGTCGGCTCCATTTTAGGTGGAATTTTTGCCATCATTTTCCAACCCCAGATTATCGCCCAGGTTTCAGGTATTACCGATGACCCCGTAAAATCATCTTTCGTAGCCGTCATGAAATCGTTAGCATTATCGATCAACATACAAACAGACAACGCGATGATCAGTGAACTGCTTTCATCTGGCGGGATGGCCGGCATGCTCAATACCATTTGGTTGATTTTGGGTGCAATGATTTTTGGTGGTGTTATGGAATCGTGCGGTTTGCTGAAACGAATCGTGGAAGAAATTATCAAATGGGCACACTCAACCGGATCGCTTGTTGCCTCAACAGCCGTCACCAGTATTTTCTTCAACTTGACGGCAGGTGATCAATACATGGCCATTGCCGTGCCGGGTAGAATGTTTGCCGACACTTATCGGAAGCGCGGCTACAAACCTGAATTGCTAAGCAGAACACTAGAAGACGCTGGCACTGTTACCTCGGTTTTAGTTCCCTGGAACACCTGCGGAGCGACACAATCAAAAGTGCTAGGCATATCAACATGGACTTATGCGCCCTATTGTTTCTTTTGTATCATCAGCCCCATGATGACCGTACTTATGGCTTACTTGAATTACAAAATCCGCAGGCTGGATGACGCACCTACCGAGTAAGACAACCATCACCAACGAGGAAATCAACGATCTCCCCTTGGGCGCTTTTGAAGGAAAAGTGTCTGTGATTACCAGCCGCGAGAAAGTTGAAAAAGCATTTGCCGAAATAAGCAAACATAAATTGGTGGGGTTCGATACGGAAACAAAGCCTGTTTTTGTTAGGGGCCACTCAAACAAAGTGGCACTGTTGCAAGTAGCACTACCCGAAAAGGTCTTCCTCGTGAGGCTCAATGAAACAGGTCTAACCCAACCCATCATTGATTTTCTGGAAAACGAATCCATTTTAAAAGCAGGCGTTGCCTTGCGCGATGATATCAAGGGACTTCAAAAACTACATCACTACCATCCTGCCGGATTTGTTGAACTCGCGCACCTCAGTAAAGAGGCTGGCCTAGAGGTGGAAAGCGTAAAAAAGTTAACAGCGCTTTTGTTGGGCTTTCGAATTTCTAAAAGTGCCCAGACCAGTAATTGGGAAGCAGACACACTCAACGAAAAACAAATCAGCTATGCCGCCACCGATGCTTGGGTGTGTTTGGAAATTTTTAAGAAACTTCATCGCAAATAGAACTGACGCCAGAGCGTGCCCATATCAGATCCTTCGTTCTCGAATATTGCCTGGAAGTTCAAAATGCATAAAAAGCCTTTGAATATTATTCTTGTAGAGGTTTCCGATGGGGAGCTGTTTGTTTAATACCAATGACTCTCTACACACTCTTCAACAAAAAAGCCAAACCTATGAAAAAATGAGAGGCAATCATTGATTTTTCTACTTTGTGTATATATTGAAGTCCAATGAGGCCAATGGGAATGATAACATTCTCGAAGAAGCAATCAAATTTTTAATCAAGTAAATTAAAATGAAAACAAACTTTATTGGGAGTACGCTCCTATTACTCTTTTCGATCTGTTTATATGCGCAAGATAACCTGAGTATTACAGGCCGCGTGATAGACGCTGCTACACTTGCCCCGTTGCCCTATGCACACGTCTACCTTTCTGCTGGTGGGGGAAACACTATCTCAAACGCAGAAGGGGATTTTTCGATTGAAGCACCAAGCCACAAGCAAGACACATTGATTGTGAGTTATGTGGGCTATTCCTCTGGCAAGGTGGTGGTTAGTTCCTTTCTTACACAACTTGAAAAGGTGATTGGCCTTAAAGAGGAGCCCAAACAACTGACAGAGGTGGAGGTGAAGGGAACAAAAACCTCGCCCGTAGAGCTTATCAAAGAGGCCCTCGCAAAAATACCTTCAAATTATTCTGCAACGCCTTTGGGTCTGGAGAGCTTCTATCGGGAGCAATACAAAGCGGTTCCCAAGAAGTTGCTGAAAGATGGACAACCAAAAAAAAGGGGCACAGGCTATAAAGTGACGGAGGCTGTTTTTGAGGGGTATTATCCTTCTTATAATGCGAAAGACGCGAAGAAAAACAGCATACTGCACCTCATCAAAGGCAGGCAGGTAAACATAACGAAAGGAGACGACCCTGAATCTGATTCGCTGATGTCAAACGCGCTGTCTTCGGTGGGTCAAAAAGGTGGACCTTACCAACCGCTTGATTACGATTTGCGACAAGCCGGCAAACTAGATTTCTTAGATTCCTTCAAGGACTATGACTATCGCATCGCCTCTTTTAGCAATTATCGAGGTAAGCCAACGATTAAAATTGTGTTCGATCAACGGGACGACATCAATAGGTGCTTGTTTGCCGGTCATATCATCCTGGAGGCTTCCACCGCTGCCATCATTGAAATAGAATTTCGGTATAGTAAAAAGAAGCTTGACAAAGCCTTTCACATGAAATTATTGGGTGTTGGTTTCACCTCGTTAGACGATTATGGGACCATACAATTCAGACCAGATGGCGACAGATGGGTACTAAGCTATGTCAGGCAAGGCAAATTAGCCCGTATTGACGTTGACCGTAAATTAAAAGGCCACAAAATTGACGCTTCCTTCGAAGTCAATGAATCTTTTGAAACGCTCATTACTAAAATTAAAAGCAGAAATCCCAATCCCCTGCCAAAGGAAGACGTGTTTGGTAAACGTGACGTAGTAAGTAAAAAAATTACGAACGAATATGACCCAGATTTTTGGAAAGGGTACTCTGTTTTATTGCTTGAAAACAAAAACTAAAATTCGTCACGTAACATTTTAGCGATAAAAGAAAACGGTTCATTAAGTTTGAAGATGGACACTGGTTAAAACAGTGCTCGATTTTGAAAACTAAAATGTCGATATATGATAAATAAGATTTTAGAAATTGCTTTTAGTGGCTTCTGGCCCTTCTGTGGAATATGCATTCTCCTAAACGGGACGGCCTACGTCATAGTAAATGGAATCATAAAAATATTGAGCCGATTTTTAAGGATGCTAATGGTTAGAAAACACGGATGGCCGCCTTCTCATTTAGATGCAGATGGAGTTTGGAAGCCTGGGCCAGAAGCTGAAACAAACTGAGGGCATTGTTTCAAACCTGTTGTCAGCAATAGGTTGCGAATAACCGTATCTGTCCAGCGTGGAGTATAAAAACCAAAAAATTGGCTTGATCCATAATTATGGAGGTTTTTTTAACTTGGTTTTTTGATTGCTATTTTTGGTGAAAATTGCCTATGGATCTTAGTTCTGCTTTTCTCAGCCTTCTTTCCCCGATGGTGTTGGCTTTCTTATTGGGTATCATCGCTGCCCAATTGAAAAGTGATCTCAAGTTCCCTGATTCAATGTATCAATCACCAACTATTTTTTTGCTGATTGCAATTGGGTTAAAAGAAGGATACAAATTGCAGATATCTCATGGTCGCGTTTTCAACCGATGTAATGGTTGTTCGCTCTCATCATTTTCTTTGATAGGGTTCATGCACTGGTTAAATGGAACATCAAAAGTTAAGAATTTATCTCAGCTTATACTGAATTACGAATTTCAAACGTTTCTCATGTAATTTTTCAAGAGAATAAGTTACTTATCAGCATCGACATCATGAGAAAATTCTTCCTTGCCTTCCCATTGCTTCTCGGCCTTTGCGGTGCGAATGGTCAAATTATTTCCGGAAAAATTGTAGATAGCCTCAAAAATGAGGCGATTGCTTTTGCGAATATCGCATTGGCAGATGGAATAAGGGGTACCACTTCCGACATTGAAGGGAACTTTAGCTTACGAGTACCTGAGAACTATAACGGCATGATTTTAATCTCTCATGTAAGCTACCAGCGCGTTAGCTTACCGGTCAGCTATTTTAAAAAAGCAAAAACAATTCGGCTCAAGCCGAGCGAAACTGTGTTGAGTGAGCTTACTTTTTTCGCGGAAGAGAATCCGGCTTTTCGGATTGTTCGAAACGCAGTAAAAAGTAGATCACTCCACAATCCAGATAACTTACAGAGTTATCAATACTACTCTTACAACAAATTCATCGTTCGCCCTACTGAAATGAGTGAGAAGTATAAGCGAAAATCGGACAGTCTTAGAAATACAAGCTCTACAAAAACAAAAACTCAAAAAGACCTATTGGAATGGGACAGCCTCACAAGTAAGATTTACTTTTTTATGACTGAGTCCGTGACCGAAAAAAAAGTAATCAATCCCGACAGACAAAAGGAAACACTCATTGGGTTCAAAGCATCTGGGTTTAAAAGTCCACTTTTCGCAAATGTGGCCACCGATTACCAGCCGTTCTCTTTTTACAACGATAATATTTCTCTACTGGGAAAAGATTTCCTGAATCCCATCAGCAAGAAGTCAGAAGACCGCTACGATTTCTACCTAACTGACACCACCTTTTTTGAAAATGATACGGTTTACGTGATTCAATATGAGCCGAGAAAAGGTAAATTGATCACAGGATTGAAAGGCATGGTTTCAATAAGCACCAACGGCTACGCAATAAAAAACATCATCGCGTCATCATCAGATTCATTAGCGCTTACGGGAATTCGTATCCAGCAAAACTATGAACGAATTAATGGAAAGTGGTTTCCCGTGCAACTTAACACGGATCTAGATTTTTACAATTTTGACGGATACGGAAGTCACATCGTTGCACAACATCGCAGCTTCTTGAAAGATATTCAAATCAATTTGCCGTTAGTTAAGTCTGAGTTTGGCGATATCAAAGTGGACTTATCGCCACCTTCAACTGAAGTCAATCTTGCAAACCTGGAAAAATACCGAACTGCGCCATTGGATGCCAAAGAAAACAAGACCTACGTGATGATTGACTCAGTCATGAAAAAGTTTAGTTGGTTTGACAAAGGAATGGAAGCCCTTGCTACCAGTTCTATTCCAATAGGGGGCTGGCATTTACACCAGCAATCGTTTCTCAAAGTGGATCCGAGTTGGTGGATACGCAGCATACGGATTTAAAGATGAACAATGGAAATATGGCGGTGAATTGCGCTTCAATTTAAACCCTAACAAAGACTTCTCTGTTTCGCTGCAATACGCTAAAGACATCTACGAAACCGGCTATTCTAATACCAATATACAGCGCGATTTTACAAACCCCTATGCGGGCCTACGTAGGCTGGCGAGTTCACAATACGATCGGATTGAATCATTCGTCCAACCTACAACTATTCTTTGCAGCTTAATGGCGAATCCCTTTCTGTATTTAGTATTGCCGAAGTTGGTGGAACTATTCGCTACGCTGGCAGTGAAAACTTCATGCAACTTGCGGGAAAAAAAGTACTGCTGGGGCGTGAGTGGCCCATGGTTTCTGTTTCTTATGCACGCAGCGTCAATTTGTTTGACGCCCAGAATTTTCAATATCAGCGTATTGATTTTTCATCGCGATTTCAATTTAAATTTAGACCGAAGGGTAAAACGCGTTTATCGGTTCACGCGGGCTTCGTAGATGGAATTGCACCTTATGGCAAATTGTACAATGGGCGAGGTGCAAAAGAAGCGGAAAATATTTTTGTAGATGAATTTTTTCAAACCATGGGTTTATATGAATTTGCTACCTCTCAGTATGGATCTGTTTTCTTTAACCACAATTTTGGAAATGTCCTTTTAAATTCGCGCTACAGTAAGCCTGAATGGCTCGTTTACCACAGCGCAGGTATTGGTATGTTGGCAAATGCGAGTGCGCATGCAAGCACGTCCGTTTCGCTTCGACCATTTAACAATGGATTTTTTGAAACAGGTACTGGTTTCAACAACTTATTAAGATTTAAATATGCCAATATCGCTTATTTGGGTTTGGGTGCTGCCGTTTTTTACCGGCATGGAGCTTACCAGTTTGAAAAAACTTCAGATAACTTGTTTTTTAGAGTCTCCTTTTCATTCTCATTTTAGAAATACCATGTATTAATCCCTATTTTTATCCATGCTATTCATCTCGTATTTTCTCCTTTGCTAACAAAAACCCACAAATTTTTACTATGCAACTCATCATCCAAAATCTCAACAAGACCTACTCCAACGGAGTGCAAGCGCTAAAAGGTATCAATTTAACCATTAACCAAGGCATGTTCGGCTTGCTTGGCCCCAATGGCGCAGGCAAATCTTCGCTAATGCGAACCATCGCCACGCTACAAGAAGCCGATAGTGGCTCGATTCAACTAGGCGACATCAACGTACTCACTCAGAAGGAAGAGGTGCGGAAAACGTTAGGCTACTTGCCACAGGAGTTTGGGGTATATCCAAAAGTCGATGCTGTGACATTGCTAGATCACTTAGCGGTGCTAAAAGGCATTGTCGTTAAAAAAGAAAGGAAAGCCGTAGTAGAAGCTTTGTTGCACAAGACTAACCTATGGGCTGCCAAAGACAAAAACCTGGGCGGTTATTCAGGCGGGATGAAACAACGATTTGGCATTGCGCAAGCGTTGCTAGCCAATCCTAAACTAATCATTGTCGATGAACCAACAGCTGGTCTGGATCCTGCCGAACGAAATCGTTTTTTGAATTTACTTTCTGAACTGGGTGAAAACACCATCGTCATTCTCTCGACACACATTGTAGAAGATGTAAAAGAACTATGCACCGATATGGCTATTATAAACAAAGGGCAAGTCTTGTACAAAGGCAGCCCGCTGGATGCTATTGCTGAGGTACAGGGTAAAGTGTGGAGCAAGCGAATTGCAAAAGCAGAACTGGAGGATTATCGAAAAAATTTCAATATGATATCCGAGAGATTGATTGCTGGGCGGCCCGAAATCACCGTATTGAGTGATACCCAGCCTGATTCATCATTTGAAAAAATGCAAGCCGACTTAGAAGATGTTTACTTCTCGCACGTATTTGGCTCGAACTCAATTGAAAAAATAGTGGCTTAACCGAATTACTGCTATGTTAAAAGAAATTTTTTTATTTGAATTAAGTTATCGCAAAAATAGGGCAGCGAATTACATCTACTTCGCGATCATTTTTTTGCTCTGCTACTTTGCCGTAGCAAGTCCGATTGTAAGCATAGGCGGAGCGCAGGGACAAATCAAACCCAACAGCCCTTACTCGATTGCTCAGATGACATTGATTATGTCATTCGCGCTCATGATGATTACATCAGCTGTAATGGGCGTTGCCATTGTGCGTGATTTCGATCACAACATGGAAGCTTTGCTGTTTAGCACCCCTATGAAAAAACTGCACTATCTATTGGGGCGCTTCGGTGGCTCATTTTTAGTGTTAATCCTCATCTACAGCGGTATCTGGCTTGGCCTGATGACAGGATTTGCCATCGGGAAATATATGCCCTGGGAAGTGGACTGGAAAACCAAAGAAATCCTTGCCTTTAATGCCTGGCACTACGTGCAGCCGTTCCTCTATTATACGGTAAGCAATTTGTTTATCATGGGCGCTCTGTTCTTCATGGCTGGGGCACTCGGAAGAAAGGCAATCGTGATCTATACCCAAGGGATTATACTTCTTATTTTATACAGCATCGCAGACTCGTTTTTAGCAAATGTCGAATGGAAAGAAACGGCAGCCTTGTTAGATCCTTTTGCCTCGCAAACATTTGAGTACGCCACACGCTATTGGACACCGGCTGAAAAGAATACGTTGCTTGTGCCCTTCGAAGGAATTATGTTGTATAACCGACTGATCTGGATGGCTGTAGGCATTGGTGCTCTGGTTGTAACTTATTATGGCTTTTCTTTCAACGTGGTTCGCAATTCGCTTATCAAACGAAAGCCATCGACTATTAAAGAGCAACCTACGAAAACCGATGTGGCGATTCCAATGGTTAACCAAGTGGTTAACCTTGCTACTTATGTAAAGCAATTCATCAAGCTGTCCGTTTTCTATTTTAAAACGGTTATTAAAGAAATACCATTTTTAGCTATTCTAATTACAGGTATGCTGCTGTTGGTCGTGAATGCTTTCAATATGAATCAACTGTACGGCACAAGTTCATACCCCACTACGTATTCGATTCTTGGACTTCTAGATGGTTTTACGTTATTCTTCATCATCATTGCAATTTTTTATTCGGGTGAATTAGTTTGGAAGGAGCGAGCTGTCAATTTCAATCTAATAATAGACGCAATGCCGATGCCCAGCTTTATTGGCTTGTTATCCAAATTCATGGGACTGGTGCTTATTTACCTGATAATGCTTTTCGTACTGATTGTTTGTGGGGTAACCATTCAAGCATCCTATGGATATTTTAAGTTCGAGCTGCCGATCTATTTTAGTTCGCTTTATACTAGCACACTCACTTTCTTAATTCTTTACACACTGCTTGCTATTTTCATTCAAGTGTTGGTCAACAATAAGTTTTTAGGTTTCGCTCTCTGCATTGTATTCTTCATTGTGCGCGGTGTGATGGGTGAATTGGGGCTTGAGCACAACCTCTGGCGATTTGCAAGCGGAAGCCTAGGCACCTTTTCGGATATGAATGTGTACGGACACTATGTACCCCCTTTCTCTTGGTTTAAACTGTATTGGTTTGCGTTGGCTATGTTCCTGTTTGCTATAGCCGTTATATTCTCAGTACGCGGATCAGAAGCGGTGATGAAGATGCGTTGGAAAACCGGAAAGCTTCGATTGAACCGCGCGTTTCTAATCTTCACTTTCTCTTCACTTGCTGTGTTTGCTTTTTCAGGTTTTTACATTTATTACAACACATCGATCGTAAATAAATTTGTAAAATCAGACGATCAAGAAGACCTGCAAGAAGAATATGAACAAAAGTTGAAAAAATATGATTTCTTCCCTCAGCCAAGAATCATTGACACCAAGTTAAAAGTGGACATCGATCCCTACGCGCGCGATTTTGTAGCAGAAGGATATTATTGGCTGAAAAACAAAACGAATCAACCCATTGCGGACATTCACATACAACATAGCATTGACAATCAATTAATCATCAACTATGTGAAGTTCAATCGGGAGGCGAAAGTGAAGGAAAATCTGGAACAATTCCGCTATTACGTCTATGAACTGGCGAGCCCACTCAATCCAGGTGACAGTATTCAAATGAATTTCAAAGTGACATTCGATACAAAAGGATTTGAACAAGGAGCCAGCAATACCAATGTGGTTTTCAACGGTACCTTCTTCAATAATACCGCCTTCTTTCCAACCGTGGGCTACAACAGCGACTTCGAATTGGGAGATGATGACGAACGCAAAAAACGGAAGCTGAAAGAGAAGGAACGCATGATGGAGCGCAACGACCCGCGAGGATTAGCGCAAAGTTTATTTGGCGATGATGCTGATCATATACGTTTTGAAATGCAGATCAGTACCGAGGGAGATCAGATCGCCATCGCACCTGGTTACCTGCAGAAAGAATGGAAGGAAAATGGGCGGAATTATTTCTCTTATAAAATGGATGCGCCTATGTGCGACTTTTATTCAGTAGTATCAGCAAGGTATGCGATAAAACGCGACAAGTGGAATGATATCAATTTAGAGATCTACTATCATCCTGGGCACGAATACAACCTGGATAAAATGATGGAGGGAATGAAAGATGCATTAGCTTATTATTCCAAAAACTTTTCTCCTTACCAATACCGTCAAGTGCGAATTATGGAGTTTCCTCGCTACGCAAGTTTCGCACAATCATTCGCTAACACTATTCCTTTTTCAGAAGGGATCGGATTCATAGCGAAGATCGATGATCCTGAAAAAGACATCGATTATGTCTATTACGTAACCGCGCATGAAGTGGCACATCAATGGTGGGGTCATCAAGTGATGGAGGCTGGCGTAAAAGGAAATGCGATGCTTTCCGAAAGTATGTCGCAATACTCTGCGTTAATGGTGCTTAAACATAAATTCACTCCCGAAATTTTAGAGCGGTATTTAAAGTATGAATTAGATCGTTATTTGGGTGGACGTGCGTTTGAACGTAAGAAAGAACAGCCTCTTGAATTTGTCGAGGGACAAGGGTATATTCATTACCAAAAAGCATCACTCATTTTCTTTGCTTTGCAAGATTACATTGGAGAGGATAGCGTTAATGCTGCGTTTAAAAGATACAATGCCACCTGGAGGTTTAAAGATGCGCCCTACCCTACTTCCGCAGACTTGCTAAAAGAAATCAAAAAAGTGACTCCTGACAGCTTACAAAGTATCATTCACGATATGTTTGAAACCATCACACTCTTTGAGAATAAGGCAACCGAAGCCACCTACGTGGAAAAAGCTAAAGACCAGTTTGAAGTGACGTTAAAAGTATCAGCCGAAAAAATGAGAGCTGATAGCACCGGACTGGAGTCATCCATTGCCATTAATGACTGGATCGATATAGGTGTGTATGGAAAGAATAAAGCCGGGAAAGACAGCCTGCTGTATCTAAAAAAACACAAAATCACGCAAAAGGAAAATACGTTTACGATCACCGTGAAGGACAAGCCACGAAAAGCAGGCATTGACCCTTTGCATAAGTTGATTGATAGACATTCGGATGACAACACGAAAGGCCTTGTGAAGAAATAGAAGGGAAGCGATAAGAACAAGAAGTCGGAAAGTCCGGAAGTCGGAAAGCCCGAGTAACGGACTTTCTGACTTTTTTTACTTTCCGACTTTTAAAAGCACGTTATGCATTCTTCTAAAATTGTAGGTGTTGGGCATCATGTTCCTGAGACAGTTATCACCAATCAGTACCTCACTACCATCATGGATACCACCGATGAGTGGATCATTGAGCGAACAGGTATTAAAGAAAGAAGATGGATAGATCCCGCAAAAGATACCGTGGCCAACATGGCCGCTAAGGCCTCAAGGATTGCCTTGCAACGCGCTAATCTTACAGAAAAAGACATTGATTTTATTGTTTTTGCAACTATTACCCCTGACTACTTTTTTCCGGGATCGGGGGTCTTACTCCAACGCGAACTTGGGTTAGACGGAAGTATTGGGGCCATCGATATTCGCAATGCTTGCTCGGGTTTTATCTATGCTCTTTCTGTTGCCGATCAGTTCATTAAAACGGGAATGTATAAAACTATTCTGGTTGTTGGAGCCGAAATACAGTCTACAGCAAAAACACTGCCGTGATTTTTGCTGATGGCGCAGGAGCGGCTGTTTTGCAACGGTCTGACAATCCCGGAATACTTTCTACTCATTTGCATTCAGATGGCAATTTTGCAGAAGAGCTATATGTGAGAGACCCTGGAAGCAGCCGCCCCAGAGAGGAACGGCAACCGGAGCAAATTCTCGACACCACTCACTATAAAGTGGTCATGAATGGAAGCTTGGGCACTGGCAGCGAACAAAATGAGCAAAGAAGATATCACGTTGCTTATACCCCACCAAGCAAATCTTCGTATCAGTCAATTCATCCAACACAAATTGGAGTTTTCCGATGATCGGGTGTACAACAATATCATGAGGTATGGTAATACGACAGCTGCTTCTATTCCGATCGCATTGAGCGAGGCTTGGGGTGAGGGAAAGATCAAAGAAAATGACGTACTTTGTTTGGCCGCCTTTGGAAGTGGTTTTACATGGGCCTCCGCATTGATTCGGTGGTAAACAGGTGGGCCTTTCGAAATTTGCTAAACAGATTTTGAGTGTTGAGCACAAATTTTTGAACGACATAAAATGAAAACCGATTCGTATAATCCAAGTCCGCTAGAAGTTGATATGGCCAATGCACTTTTTATCGTTCAAAAGGAGATAGAAAAGCATTTGCAAAACAACCAGATCGTGCACGTGGAGACCAACATCAAGCGCGATAATCCGATGGTAACGTTCAATTTGTTAGACAAGGACGGAGATCCACATGAGATCGTAGTACGGATTGTTCAACTACCCGACAAGTTCTAGTTTTCTAGGAAAGAATGTGCCAACTGGAGGAGGCCGAAGAAACTGGCTTGCACAATGTACAATGGCAACGCCAGGCGATTTTTTGACTCTACTTTAAGCCAATAGTAGGCACTGAGCATCACGCCCGAAGTAATCAACCATCCTACGTAGTTCTGAAGAGGTATTGCGCCCTGCTCCCAACTCCAAAAATCATATCGGATTGCAATCGGCTCAATCAGCCAATCCATAAACACAGCCAAACATGAGCCGATGATAATCTTAGATATTATTGGTATAGCTACACGATCTAGGACAGTAGCTACGCTGTAGATAATCAGCATCCAATTAAGTCCAATAACGATGGGTACGTTAAAAAGCTTTATCCCAAGCGTGTTCCCATATGAGTAACTACCAAACAAAAAGCCAAAGTTTACACCTAGGTACTCTACAAAAAATCCGAGCGAAAAGGTGAACCCGAAAAAATAGACCAATGGCTTTAGTGCGGTAGTATGATGGCGCCAAAGCAAGAAAGCGGATAGTATCAAATTGTATGGCGTGAGCAACATGAACTGGCTGCTGTATGGCGACAACAGTCCGCAAAATCCAACGAAATGAAATACGATCAGAACGACAAACGAATAGGTGTAGTTGGCATTTTTCATGGACAGCGAGTGCATTTCAATCTACTCTACAACACTCTTCGAAATTGAAAGTTTTGTATAGTTTTTTTTTTAAACACCAAATAAACCAAAAATAATAGATAGTCCTTTCTGTGTCGGTGTTTCGATCCTGGCGCTATCTATTTCATGAACTCTGCGATCAATCGATGAAAATGATGAGTGCCCATCTCTCTAGTTACTGAATAGCGGCCATGATTGTAAAAGCGAGACCGAATACCTTTTTGTACGTTCTGTACAATTTCCTCATCCTCCAGTTCAACTTTGTGCAAGTCTGCCCCGGCACCCTGCCTCTGCTTACTTTCATCCCAAACAAAAGTTAAAAAAGAGACCTTCGTTTTTTTGTTTGAAATAGGTTGAATAATATTTACCGACAATCCCCAAGGATAAAAATTAAACATCATGTTGGGAAACACCCAGAAATAATAGCCTGCCACATTCTTCCCATAGTCTGGTGATGTCGGAGGCAAATCAAAATTAAATCCATCGGGCTTTCCAATTCCTAACTGCAAACTTGAATAGGGAAAAAGTTCCACCGAATAATTTCCATAGTCAATTACAGAATTCAGCCCTGCATGCACAAAGGGAATGTGAAACCCTTCTAAATAATTTTCGCAATACAAGGCCCAGTGCGCATCAATCAGATAATCCTTTGAGAGTTCAGGATGAAAAACAAATTCATTCAATGGCATCCACGAAACCCGGTCAGCCATTTGTTTGAAAAATAAATCGGCATCAGCCTTTTTGTCAAGTGACGCAAACAAAAGTTTACCCCATTGATGAATCGGTAGATTTACCAGATCGTCAGCTGTTGTTGGGAAATTTTTTACTTCTTTGAACTCCGGCATAGAACTGAACTTTCCATTCAAATCAAATCTTCTTCCATGATAGCGGCATCGGAGATCATTTACTTTGCATGGTTTATCTACAATCAGATTACCCCGATGCGTACACACATTGGATAAGCAATGTAAGTCGCCACTTTTGTCTCGCGAAAGTAAAAGAGGCTCGTTCAAAAATTCCTGAAGCAAGCTTACCGGAGTTACCCAACCATGGTCTTTCACTTGATCAGCATCGCCTACAAAATGCCAACTTTTCGAAAATATCTTTTCTTTTGACTCTTTGAAAAAGTGTGGATCAAGATAAAAATCCGTGGAAATGGTTTTTGATTGTGCTATATCAGGATGAATATCGAAAACAGCCATTTTTAAAAATTAAATCTTTGAACAAATAATTTCACCACCCCAATTAACAAAAAAGCCATACGACTTGTATGGCTTTCTAAATTCTACTAAAGAAAATTTCTATACATATTGATTTAACATAACTGGCATCACCAACATCAAAATATCCTCATTCTTATCTTTTTCAGAAGGTGTAATAACCCCTGCCTTATTCGGTGCTGACATATTTAACTTAATCTGATCAGCGGTAGCATTGCTTAGCATCTCGATCAAGAACTTTGCATTGAAACCAATCTCGATGTCTTCTCCTTCATGCTCACAAGAGAGACGCTCATTGGCCTCATTGGAGAAATCTAAATCTTCGGCAGAAACAACTAACTCACTGCCTGTTATTTTCAACCTCACTTGGTGGGTTGTCTTGTTAGCATAGATTGAAATACGTCTTAACGAACTCAATAAATCCATGCGACTGATCGTCATCTTAATCGGATTGGAAGCTGGGATTACATTTTCATAGTCGGGGAAACGCTCGTCAATCAATCGGCAGATCATGCGGATGTTTCCGAATTTGAAAAACGCATTCGACAGATTAAAATCAATGCTTACATCGGTATTTTCGGACGGAAGTGTTGCCTTCAATAAGTTCAACGCTTTACGTGGAATAATGATAGCGCTTCCGTTATCCGATTTGATATCGGTTCTGCGGTAGCGAACCAAGCGATGACCATCGGTAGCTACAAACGTGGTATTCTTTTCTCCCAGATTTACATACACACCAGTCATAGCCGGACGAAGTTCATCGCTGCTCGTAGCAAAAATGGTGTTGTTCACCGCCTTTGCTAGTACTTCTGAAGAAATGGCTGCGGAAAAATCATTCGATACGGAGGGCACTTTTGGGAAGTCGGTGGCATTCTCACCTGCCAGTTTATAACGCCCATTATCGGAACTAATTTCGATACTGTACGATGCGGCATCTATAGAAAAAGTGACTGGCTGATCAGGCAGATTCTTAAGTGTATCCAATAGTATTCGAGCTGGCACCGCAATGCTTCCCTTCTCTTTTGATTCTACCGTGATCTCGGTGATCATGGAAGTCTGCAAATCTGAAGCCGTGACGGTCAGATTGCTCTTGTCTATTTCAAACAAAAAATTCTCAAGGATCGGAACAACCGGATTAGAGGTGATTACCCCATTGATATTAGAAAGCTGCTTGAGCAGGTAGCTGGAATTTACAATGAACTTCATCAGAATCAGTGGTTTGTGTTTATAAAGGGCTGTAAAGTTAGAAAGAAAAACCAATCCTAAAAATGGGATCTTAAGTATCTTATCTGTACCAACTCGCTGACAGCGAGGTTACTTCACCGCAAAGAAATCTCGTCCTCTCGACACAGCAGCTGCAGCCCTCCGAGAAAGCAAAACAGTCTCAGTATCATTTATTCTTCCAACGATTACCCCGCTTCCTTTTTGGGGGGGAAAAATCTTCAATGCAATAGTGCTTTTCGAGATATCCTGAATGGCTACCTCTACAATAGGACCACCGCTTATAAGGCTGTCGTAACGCCTACTTTCCGTTTTCGAAAGTATCTCCTCGGCTTGAAGTTTGAACAACGACTCCAGAAAGCCACTCAACTTCGTGGTATCTGCTACAGATACCTCGGCAATAGTAAAAAGACTGTTAACCAGAGAAACTGAAAAATCCTGGTCGGTTCGTTTGGGAAAATGGACTTTCAACTCTTTGAAGTTCTGCCAATTGAAGTTAAAAATTCCCTTGTCCCTCCACCCTGATTCGCCCAACTCAAAAATCGAAGCGACATACACGCGGTATCCGGGAATGGTGACCAGATAAATCTCCTCTTCGCCTGCCAGCTGATAATAGGTCTCCGTTTTTTCTTCGTTGCCGCATACCAAGAACTCTTTGTTGGGGGCCTCCCCTTCAAAAAGTAAAACACGGACAGCATCCCGTGACATTTTTTTAGATACTGAATCTCGTTGGGCACCGGTTAGTTTACGTTTGGGCTGTGTTTGTACAACGGTGGCAAAAAGCACGGTAATTAATTGGCGATCGGCATCATAAGCAGTATTAACCTTCCATTTAACTCCATCAAACTTCAACTCTACTGTTCCCTTTTGCGAAATCAGGGTTACCCGATCTATTCGATCTTGATCAACAACTTTAAAAACAGTTTTATCAACGCCCGAGGTATCACGATTAGTAAAGTAAAACATGGCGCCTGCCAACACTGATAGTGAAATCAAAGAAATCAGCAGTTTAATATTTCTAGGCATTCCGCTGCTCATTTAAATTGTCCATATCGTTTCTGGCGCACATAGGTCAACACCAGCCCAATCAAAATCAAAATGATCAATGGCAACACAATATTTATTACCTGCCAGTAAAGCCGGTTGTTGCGAATCTTTTCCTTATCCAGCGGCCTGATCTTAACATCTTTATTCCTCGCTTTGATTAACCCATTCTCATCCGTCAGGTATGCCATCATATTCAGCAAAATATCCTGATTGGCAAAGGTGTACTTCGAAAAAGGATCGTACCCGAGAGCCATTGGTTTGTTTTCACGCGGATTGATATCATTCCGTGCTATATCACCATCTGCGATGACAATTATCTTGGTAGAGCCACTCTGTTCTTTAAATCCGGCAGCATCTATTCCGGGTGGCGCAAACCGATTTTTGTACAACGAAGTAAAGCTTCCTTCGAGCAGATACGCGATGGGCGTCTTACCACCCTGAAAGTTCTCTTCCTTTATTTGTCTTCGTAAATCATTCACCCCCACTTTGACCGGAGCTGTTAACTTTCTCGAATAAGGAGACGAATACATCAACGGAAACTTTCTAACTCCTGTGGCTTTTACGGTATCGATACTACTTACAAACTTTGTTTGAGTGGCATCCAGATTGCGAGTAATCGGATGCTCGGCATATTGATTGATCAAGGGAAAAAAAGGCCAATCCAATTGCATCATTTGTGGACGATTGCCTGCGTTCCCCACAATGATTGGGTACTTTCCTGAGACGCGGTCTTGAACCAGGTCTGCATTGATTCGAATGCCATATTTAAATAACTGATCATCCAGATTCAATTCGTAGGGGAAAGCAAAGTAATTATCGCTGGAGGCACTATCCATACTGGCATCCAACCGATCGAGCAAAAACAGTATTTTGCCACCGTGCATCAGATACTGATCAAGCTTGTATTTGTCAGTCTCAGAAAATTCGGAACGAGGTTTTGCAATAATCAATGCTTGATAATCGGGAACCGTGTTTTTGTTCGACAAATTCAATTGGAAAACATCGTATTGCTCTGAAAGAGCGCTATTGAAACTGCCTATTTGCAAACTATCTAATTCCCCATGTCCTTTCACTAATGCTATTTTCTTACGATTTGAGTTAACCAATTTATAAACAGCATTCGCCAATTCAAATTCAACATTTTCAATAGACTGGTTCAACGTCTCTTGAGCCCCTTGGGTGCGGCTGCCCTTCAGCAACATCAAGCCCGTTTCAAATCCACCAGTTGACACAAGTGCGCCCGGAAAAACAAACTTCTCAATCCGTTGCCCGTCTTTCGTGTCAATCACATTCATCGCACTGATTCCTTTCGCAGCGAGGTCGCTCATAAACTCATTCCGTGCCTTCTCGCCTACCGCCTGATTTGGATCCGTGAAAACAAAATTGATTTTGTTGTTCGAATAAATACGAAATTCATCCAACGTTTCCTTGATCGATTTTTGAAACCGTTTAAATCCCGGATTTAAGTCGCCTTCTAAAAAGACCTCCACGAATACGTCATCCTCTAGTTTTTTTAATAACTCCTTTGTTTCGGGCTTTATGGTGTACCTCTTTTCTTGGGTGAGGTCAATACGCGAGAAATAAAAGTGGCCTAACCCGTTCATAAGTAAAACCAGCACAATACTGTCTTAGCGAATAGATAATGTCTCTTGTGTCAATTAATCCTTTGCCGAGCGACTCATAGTGATAAAGAATACCAAATTGTTTCACCAGCAGGGCCTGGCTTCCGGCAAAAGATGAAAGTGAATCAAATCCGGTATACATCAGAAAAGAAAAAAAGGCTGCAAGCAAAAACGCAACGATTTGGTTATTTGAAAGCGTAGATGTAAAAATTCCAATCGCACAAAAAATGGCCGCCAAAAACAGTAGTCCGACATAAGAACCAACTACCGCTGCCGTATCAATGTTCCCAACAGGATTGCCCAACTTGACGATCGAAAAATAATAAATCAAGGTGGGCAGCAAAGCAACCACAACCAACGCAAAAGCAGCAAAAAACTTACCCAATACAATATCCCAATCCGTCAGTGGCTTTGTCAGCAGCAACTCAAGTGTACCGAGCTTTCTTTCTTCTGCAAAACTTTTCATGGTGATGGCTGGAATCAGGAAGATAAAAACATAAGGCGCCATTGAAAACAATGTATCTAAATCGGAATATCCGTAGTCAAGAACCGAGGTCTCCGGAAAAACCCAAATCAACAATCCCATAGCAGTTAGAAAGATGCCAATCACCAAATAGGCAATGAGCGAATGGAGGAAACCGTTAAATTCCTTTCTAAAAACGTGAATCATATCGCAGCGGAAGTAATTGTTAGTGATCGAAAGATATCTTCCAACGTGTTTTCCTCCACCTTGAATGAAAGCAACGCCTGGTTACGATCCGTTGATAACCGAAAGATGGCTGTTCGAACTTCATCACTCCGTTGAGTCGTTATCCGACAGAGGTGTTTATCCATTTCTACCTTTTCTACCCCATTGATTGATTCAATAGCCGACAAAGGTGCTGCTCCATCCCACTCTACCACTAACACAACTTGTTCCTTCTTTCCCGTGAGCAAATTCTTTAATAGATCATCGGCCACAATTTTTCCTTGATGGATGACAATCACCCGATCACACAACGCTTGCACTTCTTGCATAATGTGTGTGGATAAAATAACCGTCTTTTGTTCGCTTATCTGCTTGATCAGTTTTCTGATTTCTAAGATCTGATTCGGATCCAACCCCGAGGTGGGTTCATCTAAAATTAATACTTGCGGATTGTGAATTAATGCTTGCGCCAGGCCCACACGCTGCCGATATCCTTTGGAAAGTGACTCAATCCGTTTGTTCTGTTCCTTAGTCAACCCACACAACTCGATCATCTCTCCCACGCGCTTTCCTGTTTCCTTTTTTGTTAACCCATAAACAGACGCCACAAACTGCAAGTATTCGTGAACGTACATTTCCAGATAAAGAGGGTTGTGTTCCGGAAGGTATCCGATAATGCGCTTAACAGCCATCGGCTGCTCCACTACATTCAGTCCGTTGATGATTATACTTCCTGATGTGGGCGGTAAGTAGCTGGTGGCCATCTTCATGGTAGTCGATTTGCCTGCTCCATTGGGTCCCAAAAAGCCAACAATCTCACCCTGCTGTACAGAAAAAGAAATGCTGTCTACAGCCAATTGTTGGCCATATTGCTTGGAAAGATTGGTTACGGTCAGTGACATTTTAAACGCCTGCAAAAATAGTTTAAAAGTTGACTTGTTACCCACGTATTCGTTGGCCTATTAATTGCCATTGTACGTTCGACTGAATATGCTCAAATTTGTCAACCAATATAGATCATAAATGAAACGCCTACTCATCACCTTCATTGCTTTAGCTGTTACCCAATTTGCCCATGCTCAAAGTGGCTATCGGATCGATTTTAAGGTAAAAAACTGGAAAGACACAACTGTTTATCTGGGTAGCTACTATGGAGAAAGCACCGTTCTACGTGATACGGCAAAGAGCAAGGCGGGTTCTTTTCATTTTGATGGAAAGACTGCGTTGCCAGAAGGCGCCTACTATCTTGTATTAGGAAAAAACAAGCTATTTGACTTTGTCGTGGGGAAGAACAAGTTTTTCACCATCGAAACCACAGCAAATGCGGCAGATCCGTTGAAAATTGAAGATTATATCAAGACCCTTGTTGTAAAAAACGATGAGGACAACAAACTTTTTTTTGATAACCTTCACTTCATAGGACAGCAGAGTCTCGAAGCCGAACCGGTGATTAAAGTATTGAGAGACAGCACACTGACAGAAGATCAAAAGAAAGATGCCCGAGCATCCTTCTCCAAAATCAATGATCGCGTGATGGCCTATCAAAATGAGTTGATTGAAAAGAATCCAACGACTCTAACGGCACGTCTACTAAAAGTGACAAAGCAAATCGAAGTCCCCAATCCGCCAAAAAAAGCAGATGGGTCAATCGATTCTACATTCCAGCTTACCTATTATCGCCAACACTTTTTTGACAATCTGGATTTGGCAGACGAAGCCATGATCCGACTCCCACGGCCATTCTATCAAGAAAAAGTAAAGGAGTATTTGGAGAAATTATTTGTTCCAACGCCAGATAGTGTGATGAAGGCGATAAGTGGCATTGTAGAAAAAGCCAAGAAAAACCAGGATACCTATAAGTACATGGTTTTCAACCTGATGGTAATGTACCAAGCTCCGGAGATTATGGGTTTGGACGAAGTTTTCGTGCGACTGAACGATACTTATTGGGCTTCCGGTGAAATGAATTTTTGGGCTGCAGCCTCGATAAAGAAGAGCATGAAAGACTATGCTGATAAGATTCGTACGAGTATGATCGGGCGCACAGGAGCTAACCTCATCATGCAAGATCAAAACCTACAGCCCCGGTCGATGTACGACATCAAAAACAAGTATACCATCCTTTTCATTTTTGATCCGGATTGTGGCCACTGCCGAGAAGAGACACCCAAACTGGTAGAATTTTACAACAAGAGTAAGGCGCAGTACAACTTTGAAGTGTATGCCGTATCCTCGGACACCAGTATGTTAAAGATGAAAAATTTTATGAAAGAATTTAAAACTCCATGGATTACGGTAAATGGCCCACGAACGTACTTAAAGGAGCCTTACTCAAAACTGTATCATTCGGAAACAACGCCTACCATCTATATCTTAGATGACAAGAAAAAAATTATTGCTAAGAAACTGCCAGTCAACAAACTAGACGATTTTCTCTCAAAGCAACAGAAATTTGAAAAGATGAAGAAAAGTCAGCCAGTCAAGGGTTCCTGATTTGATCTTCCTAATACAATAAATTCCTCCCCATGGCACTAATGGATGCCCTATTCGGCAAAAAAAAGAAAGAATTCAAAGCTTCTTGTCAAATTACTAAGGAGCCTCTTGAAAAAGGGTACGGTTACTTACTCACTACCGCTCAGGTAGTTAGTTCAAAACGCTACTGGGATTTGATCATGACCGAGCCCGAAACCATGTCGTACACTATTTCGCACTTTAAAAATCAAACGAGTGGAACTCAAATGCGAAACATGATCTTTGAAAAGTATGCAACCATTGCAAAGCCCTGGATCGTGTCTGATTCAATTATAAGCTATTTTGAAGTAGATAAACCAACGGCCAAAGATCTGGCAAAAAAATGGTGGGAAAGCGAGGGAACCTTTACTCCTACCACAACCGGGCCTGCTGCTCAGCATTTGGAAGAAGCTATATTTACAAGTGTAAAAGACTACGCTGTGCAGGAAGCAGGGCGTGGAAAAGTAAAGCTGGCAAACTAGTTTTTCCGTTCAATAGTGAACTTAACTAATTCAATTCCAAGGCCTCCGCATAGTACCTGTTCATCGCTTCTTTTGCGTACTCAATTCCTCCCGACTTCTTTACAAATTCGATCACTTCTTTCACCTTTTTTGGCTTCTCACTTTCATTTTTTACAATAGAGATGATTTTTCGTTTTTCTAGCCAACCCGCTTTTGACAGAGCATAAATGAGGGGAAGTGTCATCTTTTTTTCTTTGATGTCGATGCCTAGTGGTTTACCGATTTCATCCTCCCCGTAGTCAAAAAGATCGTCCTTTATCTGAAAAGCCATTCCCACTTTTTCACCAAAAAATTTCATTTTTTCCACCATCTCAGGGGTAGAGTTTACTGAGCTCGCTCCTATTGCACAGCACGATGCTATTAACGAAGCTGTTTTTTTTCTAATAATATCGAAGTAAACTTCCTCCGAAATATCCAGCCGTCTGGCTCTCTCCATTTGCATTAGCTCCCCTTCGCTCATCTCCTTAACCGCCTCAGTACATATCCCTAAAAGATCATAGTCTTTATGTTCCAAAGCGAGGAATAGGCCTCTCGTCAAAAGAAAATCTCCCACCAACACAGCGATCTTATTCTTCCAAAGCGCATTGACTGAAAAAAAACCTCTTCGATAATTCGAGTTATCTACCACATCATCGTGAACCAAACTTGCCGTATGAACCAATTCAATGAGCGAAGCGGCTCGATAAGATGATTCATTAATTGTCCCGCAAGAACCTGCACTCAAAAAGACAAAAAGCGGACGCATTTGCTTCCCTTTTCGCTTGACAATATAAGTCATGATTTTGTCCAGCAACAAAACGTTCGTTTTCATAGACGCCCGAAACTTATGTTCGAATTCTTCCATTTCAACAGCAACGGGTGCCTTAATGTGGTCGAGGTGCAAAGACATTAGCACAATATTACAGAAAAGTAGATAGTAGACGATCATGGTTTTTAAATGCCATCAATAAAAAGAACTAAGGTGGGTGGTAAGGAATGGACAATTCACTATTTTCGAGGCAATGTTGTATATCAATAAGTATTGGGAACAAGTCATATTCATCATATCGGTGATCATTGTGACATTTATTGTCTCCCGAATTTTACGGTTTTTGGTAGGCCGTTTTTTTAGAGCTGCGGCTCGCAAGCTGAAAGTGGATCCTACCCGCTATAACTTTTTTAAAAATGCTGTTGACTTTATACTTTTCTTCGTAGCGCTAGTAGTAATTTTCAGATCCATCCCAGCCCTGCACACGGCAGGCACAACGTTGCTAACAGGTGCGGGGGTTTTGGCTGCGATTGTTGGCTTTGCCTCGCAAGCTGCCTTCTCTAACATCATAAGTGGGTTTTTCCTGGTGATCTTTAAGCCTTTTAGTGTAGGTGACCGAGTTAGAATTGGGCAACTCTACACGGGCGATGTAGAAGATATTAATTTGAGGCACACCACCATCAAAGATTTCGAAAACAGAAGGGTGATCATTCCCAATAGTGTGATTAGCAATGAAACCATTATTAACTCCACAATAACTGACGAAAAAACCTGCATGTTTGTGGAAGTTGCCATTTCCCTTTCCTCGAACATTGATCAGGCGATCAAAATCATTCAGGACGAAGCCGTAAGACACCGTTACTATATTGACAACCGAACGGATACTGAAAGGGCACGTGGCGAACACCCTGTTATGGTGCGCGTGATGACTTTCCTGGATTCTGGCATACATTTAAGAGCTTCGGTTTGGGCCAAAGACCCTACTGATGGGTTTGACTTAAAATGCGATCTAAATAAGTCGATCAAAGAACGCTTTGACGCGGCTGGCATTACCCTGGCCAACCTGCATCACCTGCTGGTGATGAAAAATTTATAGCCTGATGGCCAGAAAGAAAAAACTCGTAGTCCGCTCAAACGATCCGCGCCCCAGCGACAGTAAGGTAATTCTTGAGCTCATACAGTATGATGAGAAAGAGTACAGCATGTACCAAGATTTGCCCATTACAGAACTCATCGCGCACGTCAAACTAAATCACGTCAATTGGATCAATCTGGATGGACTTCATGAAATATCTATTGTTCAAAAAATAGCCGATCACTTTTGCCTTCACAGCTTGTTGGTTGAGGACATCACCAGCGACCACCAACCGAAAGCGGAAGAATATGATGACTTTTTGTTTTTGACGTTAAAGATGCTTTATCGAATTGACGAAGGTAAAATCGACTACGAGCAAATAAGTTTTGTGTTGGGTAAAGATTACCTGCTATCATTTCAAGAGAAAGAAGGAGACCTATTTGGGCTTCTAAGGGATAGAATTCGCCTCGATCAAGGAAGGGTGCGAAAAAAGAAAGCGGACTATTTATTGTACCGTGTGGTTGACATTATTGTTGACAATTACTACAATGTGCTTGACGCCATTGGTGAGCAGATCGAGACCATTGAAGATGAGATTTACAAAAACTCCACCGAAACACAGTTTAAGAACATTCAACAGCTCAAGAAAGAGTTAATCTTTTTACGCAAAGCACTTTATCCATTGCGTGACGCGATGAGTAAAATATTAAAAGATGAAAGCGGATTTATTGACCCTGTCAACCTTCGCTACTATGCCGATGTGTATGACCATGTCGTTCACCTTATTGATTCGTTGGATACCTACAAAGATCTTACTTCGGGCTTAATGGATATTTATATCAACACACTCAACACCCGAATGAACGAAGTGATAAAGGTATTGACAGTCATTTCCACCATTTTCATGCCGTTGACATTTATTGTTGGTGTGTATGGAATGAATTTTCATACCGACAAATCGGTCTGGAATATGCCTGAGCTTGATTCGCCCTACGGGTACCCTATTGTGATGGGGTTCATGCTTTTAATAGTAATTGCTATGATTCGCTATTTTAAATTCAAAAAATGGTTTTAATTTACACTACCTAAACCCTACCCCTATGTTGATCCCTATTTTACTATTGCTACTTGGATTTGGAATCTTAATAAAAGGAGCTGATTTTCTTGTTAATGGGGCGTCATCGGCCGCCAAGAAGTATGGTATCTCCAACTTGGCCATTGGTCTAACGGTAGTAGCTTTCGGTACCTCAATGCCCGAGCTGATTGTGAGTCTGCTCTCTGCTTTAGATGGGAAGAATGATGCTTCATTTGGCAACGTTATTGGCAGCAATAATTTCAACTTGCTTTTTATCCTGGGCATCGCTGGATTGATTTACCCACTGATTGTGCAGCGCAACACAGTGAAGTATGAAGTACCGCTTTCATTGTTAGCGGCAGGTGTTCTATTTCTCCTCGTCAACGATTCCCTTTGGGGAGGCGAAGGTACTGGTAGTTTAAGTAGAATAGATAGCATAATTCTTTTAGTTTTTTTTGCCGGCTTTCTTTTTTACATCTACAAGACCATGAGCCACACAACCGACTTGGAAGAGGGCGAGCCCATCAAAATTTTTAGTATGCCTATATCGATAGGAATGGTGATTTTAGGACTTGGTATGCTAATTGGCGGGGGACAGTTGGTGGTAACCAACGCATTGGAAATTGCCAGAGCGTATGGTTTATCTGAAAAGCTGATTGGTCTCACCATCCTTGCCGCTGGTACGTCTTTGCCTGAATTGGCCACGTCTTGCGTGGCCGCTTATCGTAAAAACACAGATATCGCGATTGGCAACGTGGTGGGGTCAAATATCTTCAACATCTTTTTTATTCTTGGTGTAACAGGTGTTATCAACCCTATGCCCTACAATGCTGCGATGAATTTTGATTTATACGTTCTGATGGGATCTACTGTGATGCTGGTGATTTTTATGTTTACGCTAAACACTCGAAAACTAGATCGCTGGGAAGCTGCGCTACTATTAGGCGGTTACATTGTGTACACGGTGTATTTGATTGGAATGGATAATGGAACTGTGTAAAGTAATTTCGATTTTATCAAACAAAAAAAAGAGGGGCACCCTGTAAGGCGCCCCCTGTTTTTGTGAAAGGAATAATAGTAGTACTAAATCTTCTTTTCCAATGCTGCAATCTTTGCTTGTGCTTCTTCCTTGCCAAGGGACAATGCCTTTTTATACAACTCAATGGCCTCTTTATAAGTATCTTTCTTCTTGCGCGGTGCAAGCTTAGTCCGATTAGCCGCTTCTTCAATGGCCTGCGCTCTGGCAAAGTAAGAATCTGCTTCGCTCATCTTGCTTTGAACCATCATTTCCTGAATCCGAGCTTCGATCAAAGCCAACTCTTGTTGTTTAGCTACGATCTGCGACTCCTTATCAGTAAGCTCTGCTTCCTGCAACCCTACGGTGGTAATTAAATTTTGATTTTCGTTTTTCAAAAGATCCACTTGTTCATTCAACGCAGCTATTTCTTTATTGCGCTCTTCCAAATCAGCTCTTAGCTTTTTGATAGTCGCTGCAAATGCGTTAGCGTTTCCTTTAGATTTCTTCAACGATTTTTCCAGCTCTGAGATTTTGTTCTGAGTATCCTTGACGTAGTTATTGATGTCCTTCATTCTGCTTTTGTAATTGTCGTAGGTAGTACCCTCTACCATATTGACACGGAGTAATTGGCGGTTCGCATCAATAGAGTCCATCAATACACCTACTTCCTGAAGGGTAGTGGCAAATTGTTGGCTAGTTTGAAGTTCAGTCCTCAGGGAATCTACTTGTGATTGGAGCTTCTCTGAGTTTCCTCCACAGCTTGCCATGATCATACCGATTGCAGCAACGAATAATAAATTTTTTAGCATACAGTTGTTAGTTTAGAACACAAAATTACACCCTTGTTGTAGTGTTTTATGCAAGAACAAAATATTTTTTCTAATAGCCTTAAATCCATCGACAACGCGTAAATTGCGGGCGCAAAAGGCAAAGATTATCCGTTAAATGCCCAAATTAATAACCACGCGCACGCGTATTGAAGACCTAGGCAAACCTCGAGTAATAGTAATCGGAGGAGGATTTGGAGGACTGGAAGTGATCAAGAAGCTTCGGGGAGCTAAACTTCAAACTGTCTTATTTGACAAAAACAATCACCATACGTTTCAACCACTCCTGTATCAAGTGGCCACATCCGGGCTTGAAACCAACTCAATTGTGGCTCCCTTTCGTAAGTTGTTCGGCAACTATCACGACTTTTATTTTAGGCTGGCAGAGGTAAAGAACATTAAACCTGAAGAAAACTACATCGAGACTTCCATTGGAGGAGTCAAATACGATTATTTGGTCATTGCCTCCGGTGCAGTAACCAATTTTTATGGCATGGACGAAGTGCAAAAAAATGCCATTTCGATGAAGAATATCGTAGACGCGACCAAGTTGCGTAATAAAATTATTCGTCAGATGGAGTATGCCCTGCTGACTGAAGATCGTGAAGTAATGAATTCACTAATGGATTTTGTGGTGGTGGGTGGAGGCCCAACGGGTGTAGAGCTTTGTGGCGCGTTAAGTGAATTGAAGAAAAATGTTTTCCCAAAAGATTACAAGGAATTGGACATGCGCCAGATGGATGTCCATCTGGTAGAAGCCTCTCCTCGATTGTTAAATGGAATGTCTGAGCAAGCAGGTGCAAAAGCGCTTGACTTTCTTACTGAAATGGGTGTGAAAGTACATTTGGGTGCTGCGGTGAAATCTTATGATGGTGTAGAGATCGTTCTAAACACTGGAGAGAAACTAATATCAAGATCGCTAATATGGGCAGCCGGAGTGAAGGGCAATCCGATTACTGGTTTGAATAACGAGCTGATTACGCGAGGAAATAGACTGTCGGTGGATGAGTTTAATCGAGTAAAAGGATACACTAATATTTTTGCCATTGGTGACGTAGCCCTCATGGACGGTGATAAATATTTCCCAAAAGGACATCCACAAATGGCTCCCCCCGCTCAGCAACAGGGAAGACTTGTCGCCAAAAACATTCGAAATATTATCAACAAAAAACCGCTTAAGCCTTTTCGTTATTTTGATAAAGGTTCGATGGCCACGGTGGGCAGGAATAAGGCAGTAGTCGATCTGAAGGGAATCCGGTTCCAGGGTATTTTTGCTTGGTATGTGTGGATGTTTGTCCATTTGATGTCCATTGTAGGTTGGAAAAATAGAGTATTTACTTTTTTTAGCTGGATGTGGAATTACTTTTCGTACGATAGGAGTAACCGGCTAATCATTGGGCGAGGCGAAGAAAGACTTAATTCAGAAGAGGCAAAAGCAGCATAAAAAATTTCTGTAGGACGAAATACTATGGACTCTCAATCGCGTAAACATACCCTATCAGCAGCCGGAGTTTTGGTAGCCATGGGAATTATTTATGGTGACATTGGCACCTCTCCGATTTACACTTTGCGCTTTGTCGTGGGGAGTCGTTTGGTCTCTGAAGAGTTAATCCTCGGAGGGCTCTCCTTGGTGTTTTGGACGCTGACCATAATCACCACGATTAAGTACGTGTATATGGCATTGAGTGCCGACAACAAGGGTGAGGGTGGAATTTTTGCGCTCTATGCGCTGGTTAGAAGATACAAAGCAGGCTGGGTTATCTTTCCAGCCATTTTAGGCTGCTGCACGTTGATTGCCGATGGTTTTATGACTCCAGCCATGAGTGTCACCTCAGCTGTGGAGGGGATAAAAACCCTCATGCCCGAAATTTCCGACCAAACGATCATCACCATCGTAATCATTATTCTAGTAGCCCTTTTCATATTCCAGCAGTTCGGAAGCAGCGTAGTCGGTAAAACATTCGGGCCGGTAATGATGGTTTGGTTTGTCTTTATTGGCGCAATTGGCGCATATCACCTTTCCTTCAATTTGGCTGTATTAAAAGCAATCAACCCAAGTTACGGTGTCAGTTTACTAATAAAATACCCGGGTGGGTTCTGGATTCTGGGAGCGATCTTTCTCTGCACCACCGGGGCAGAAGCAATGTATTCTGACTTAGGACATTGCGGAAAGTCAAACATCCGATTAGGCTGGGGGTTTGTGAAGTTATGCTTGCTGCTTAGTTATTTTGGTCAAGGTGCTTGGTTGCTCTCCACCTATGAGGGAAAAGAGTTGGGAGATACGATTCCATTTTTTTCGATGATGCCCGATTGGCTATTAATCTTTGGTGTGATCATCGCTACGATGGCTACGGTAATTGCCAGCCAAGCGCTGATCTCCGGCACGTTTACGCTGGTGAACGAGGCAATGAAGTTAAAGTTATGGCCCGCCACACGCGTCCGCTATCCGAGCCAGATGAAAGGGCAGATTTACATCCCAGCTATCAACTGGATTTTAATGTTTGGTTGCATTTTGGTGGTCATCTTTTTCAAAAAGTCGGATGATATGCAAGCGGCTTATGGGCTGGCCATCACAGTTAATATGTTGATGACCTCTGCACTGCTAGTCTATTACTTCGCCACAGTAAAAAAATCAACCATCAGATCATCGGTACTCGCCCTTGTTTTTTTTAGCATTGAAGGAGCATTTTTGATTTCGAACTTAAGCAAATTCTCCCATGGTGGCTGGTTTTCAGGTTCGATCGCTTTGGCGTTTTTCTTGATGATGTTTATTCTATTGCGCGCGCGCGAATTAAGAGACCGCCACACCGAATTTGTGGACTTGAAACATTATGTTCCCATGATCCAAGATCTTCAGGCAGACGCCTCGATTCCTCGGGAAGCAACTAATTTGGTGTATATGGCAGTTGCTGATAGTAAGAGATACATTGACTCTAATATTATTTACTCCATCTTTAAAAAACGACCAAAGAAAGCAGATGTATACTGGTTTGTCCACGTGGACACCGTAGACAGCCCTTATTCTTCAAAGTATTCCGTGGATACGATCGTTCCGAAAAAATGCTTTTTTGTTCGCATTAAACTTGGTTTCAAAGCAGATCACAGAGTGAATTTGTTGTTCGCAAAAATTCTGCACGATATGGCTGAAAATGCGGAGATCGACTTGGTAAGTCACTACGATTCACTTCGAAAACACAGTATGCCGGCTGACTTTAAATTTGTGATGTTGCATTCATTGGCATCCGTAGACAGCGAAATCTCTACGTTCGATAACGTGATTATTCAAGGCTATCGATTTATCAAAAAACATAGCCTGTCAACGGAAGAAATGTACGGCCTCGAACTTGCTAATGTGGAAGTGGAAACAGTTCCCATCATGGTTGGTCCTGCTGCGAAAGTGCGAATCAAGCGCGAAAAAGAAGAGTTAGAGCGAGAGAAAGAGCTCAAGTATCACGGTCATATAAATTGACCGATTGCGGACGCATCCGTTCGTATTTGATCTCTATATATTCTGAAAAAGGCCATTTTCATCTAATTTGACGGCAAAAATCATTGGCATTGATTTGGGAATACGGATTGCGTACCCAATTCAAAACTATGCTCCGCAACTACATCAAAATCGCATTTCGAAGCCTGCTTAAAAATCAAGCCTACTCCTTTATCAATATTGGTGGCTTAGCCATCGGGCTTGCCGCAAGTATCCTTATTTTTTTATGGGTGGCTGACGAATACGCTTATGACAAGTTTCAAGTCAACTACAACAACATTTACAAGCTCTATCAATCCCAGGAGTGGAACGGCCATATCGGCACCAGTAATAGTATGCCTTATAAGTTGAAAGAAACGCTTCCCCAAAAATCAAGCAAGATAAAAAGTGTAGTAATGACCAACTGGGGCGAGGGAAATTTGTTGCAGGTGGGTGAAAACCGTTTAAATAAATATGGTTTAAGCGCAAGTGAAGATTTTTTTAACATGTTTAGCTACGAAATGATCGCGGGAGACCCCACCACGGCATTAAACGAGCCGACCAAAATTGTCATCAGCGAATCTACCGCTAAATTATTTTTTAAAGATGGCAATGCACTTAACCAAACCATCAAATTTGACAACAGCGATGAGCTAAAAGTGTCAGGCATTATTAAGGATGTTCCTGAACAGTCGTTTCTGGAATTCGATTACGTTTTGCCTTTCAGTTACTACGAAAAAACAAATTCTTGGGTACGAAATGGTAAGGAAAGCTGGGACAACAATAGTTTCCAAATGTATGCACTTCTCGAAGACGGAACACCGAAAGAAGAAGTAGATCAATCGATTGCTTCCATTTTGAAAGATAATAATCCAAAAGCGCCAACGGCCAAGTTATTCCTGTTCTACTCATTGCATGTATCAACTTTATGAACTTGGCCACGGCAAGAAGTGAAAGCCGAGCACGGGAAGTAGGCATTCGCAAAAGCATTGGTTCGCGCAGGAAAGAATTGATTCTTCAGTTTCTTGGGGAATCTGTCGCCATTACCACTTTCGCATTTCTGTTGGCGGTTGTTGTAGTAGAGTTAGTACTTCCGAGTTACAATATTTTAGTGAAAAAGAGCATTGCCGTTAGCTATGGAGATCCATTGATATGGGTGGCTGCTAGTGCATTGGTGTTGGTAATCGGATTATTGGCAGGGAGCTACCCTTCCTTTTATTTATCCTCGTTTGAAGCGGTAAAAGTCCTGAAGGGAAAAGTGAATGTAGGCAAAGGTGCGAGCACTCCCCGTCAGGTATTGGTAGTGCTTCAATTTGGTTTTTCGATTTTTCTAATTGCCGCTACCATCGTGATTTACCAACAGGTCCAGCATGTGAAAAACCGTGATATGGGATACGATCGCGAAAATCTTATTCAAATTTGGATAAATGGCGAGCTTCAGAAAAACTTTAGCACCATTCGGCAAGAACTGGTAAATACGGGAGTAGTTGAATACGCATGCAAAAGTAATAGTCCGGTTACTGCCGTCTTCTCAAACAGCGAAGTAAAGTGGCCTGGCATGTCGACTGACCACCGAGTGGCGTTTAGTATGATTGCCACCGAATATGACTATACCAAAACCATGGGAATCAAAATGATCGAGGGTCGTGATTTCTCTCGAGAATTTAACGACTCACTTTCGGTGATTGTCAACGAAGCTGCGATTAAAATGATGGGGATGGAAAATCCAATTGGCAAAAAAATTGAAACAAACGGTTCTCTATTTGAAATTATTGGCGTGGTGCCAGACGTTGTAATGGACTCACCTTATGAACCTGTCGAGCCAATGACGCTATTGTTCATTCCGGGATGGAGTAGTACTGTAACCGTGCGCTTGTCCAAAACCAAAGACATTCAAGCATCGCTTGCAAAAGTAGAAAGCGTATTTAAGAAATTGAACCCTAACCATCCGTTTCAGTATCGGTTCACCGATGTAGATTTTCAAAAGAAATTTAATGACATTAATTTAATTAGTCGACTGGCCGGAATTTTTGCCGGACTAGCCATTGTCATTACATGTTTAGGATTGTTTGGGTTGGCAGCCTTCACGGCCGAGCAGCGCACCAAAGAAGTTGGTATTCGCAAAGTGATGGGCGCATCTGTGGCCAGTTTGGTAATGCTGATCTCTAAAGATTTTTCGCGTCTGGTCATCATTGCGTTTGTTATTGCTGCACCTTTCGCCTGGTGGTTTTTAAACAGTTTTTTAGAACAGTACGATTATCGTATTGCGGTAGCCTGGTGGGTATTAGGAGCAGTGGGTGCGTTTGCACTGATATTAGCTTTACTGATTGTAAGTGCACAAGCATTGAAGGCTGCCGTTACAAATCCCAGCAATAGTCTGAGAAGTGAGTAGTCGATTTTAACACCTGTCAAAACAAAAGTATGATCCGCAACTATTTAAAAGTAGCATTCAGGAATCTCACCAGAAATGGAGTTTATTCTTTTATTAATATCGTAGGGCTGGCAGTTGGTTTAGGCTGTAGCATCCTTATTTCACTTTGGGTGTTTGACGAGCTTTCTTACGATCGCTTTCAACCAAAATTAAATCGCCTATCGCAGCTTTGGATCAACGCCACCTATGATGGTAAGGTGAATACCTTCCAATCAGTCCCCTACCCTTCTTATTTAGAGATCAGAAACGAGGACAGTCGTATTAAAAATACGCCCATTGCCAATTGGGGCGGTGAAAGTTTGCTAACCGCAGGTGAAAAGCGAATGAGTAAAAAAAGCTTCTATGTTGGCGAAGAGTTTCTGGAAATGTTTCAATTCCATCTGCATTTTGGACAGGCCGATAAAGTATTGGATGATCCGAATAGTATTGTGCTTACAGTCTCCACGGCTAGAGCATTGTTTGGTACGGATGATGCCATTGGAAAATCGGTCAAAGTTGATAACGCAAAAGAACTGACAGTAACAGGTATACTGGAAGATGTTCCCTCCAACTCCTCTTTTGAGTTTGATTGCTTAATGCCTCACAAACTACAAGTCGTTGAGATCGATGAGAACAACAGTTGGGGAGATTATTCTTATCAGGTCTTTATTGAGTTACAACCTGGGGTTACCATTACAGAAGTAAATGAAAAGATCAAAGGGTTGCTAATAAAAAAAGGTCAAACGGATGTTCCACGCGAATTCTTCTTACATCCAATGGAACGGTGGAGATTGCATACTTCCTTTGAAAACGGAAAAGAGTCCGGTGGAACGATTGATTACGTCATAGGTTTCTCAGCCATAGCGATTTTTATTTTGGTGATTGCTTGTATCAATTTTATGAATCTGGCGACTGCACGAAGCGAGCGAAGAGCGCGTGAGGTGGGTGTGCGCAAAAGTATCGGGTCTCGCAGAAGAGAATTGATTGTTCAGTTTTTGGGTGAATCTATTCTTCTTACCACCATAGGGTTTGCCCTATGTTTGGTATTGGTAGAACTATCACTTCCGTTCTATAATGACCTCACTCAAAAGAAACTTTTTTTAGATTACAGTTCCCCACTATTCTGGGCAGCCTGTGTTGGTATTGTATTGCTAACAGGCATTATCAGCGGAAGCTATCCCGCTATTTATCTCTCTTCGTTTAATCCCGTAAAGGTGTTGAAAGGGAAATTGCAAATGGGAAAAAATGCAGCTACGCCTCGCCAGGTATTGGTAGTACTTCAATTCTTTTTCGCCACACTTTTAATCGTTAGTACGCTGGTCGTTTCCGAACAAATTCACCATGTGAAAAAGCGAGATCTTGGCTATAATCAAAAGAACTTACTCATGATTTCCTACACTAATGAAATCGGAAAAAATTTCAAAGCAATTCGCAATGAGGTTGTAGCGACTGGTGCAGTTAGTTCTATGACCAAATCCAATAGCCCTATCACTGATATATTCTCTAATAACTTTATGGACTGGCCGGGTAAACCCCCAGAAGAAAAGGTGCTGTTCGCAACCATTGCCACCGAACTGGACTATACCAAAACGATGGGTATTAAAATTCTAGAAGGTCGTGATTTTGAGAGTGATGCTGATACAGCATCGGTTCTAATCAATAAAGCTGCGGCTGATGTGATGGGTCTCAAAGAAACCCTTGGGACTGAAGTTGTCTATTGGGGCGATCATAAAAGTAAAATTGTCGGCATCATCGATAATGTTTTGATGGGATCGCCTTACCGAAAGCCAGGCCCTATGTTCGTTGCTTATCAACCTGAATGGGCAAGCTCAGTTACGCTTCGTTTAGAAGAAACTGCTGATCTACCATCTGCCGTAAAAAAAATAGAAGATGTTTTCAAAAAATATAACCCCGCCTACCCGTTCGACTATCAATTTGCCGATGTACAGTTCAATAAGAAATATACTACTATAAATCTTATCAGCACATTGTCTACTTTGTTTGCTTCCCTTGCCATTTTAATAACAGGCATGGGGCTATTTGGACTAGCTGCATTTACAGCTGAGCAACGAACAAAAGAAATTGGTATTCGCAAGGTGATGGGTGCATCGGTTCCAAGTCTGGTAACGCTGATCTCAAAAGAGTTCTCTCTGCTAGTTGCAATTTCTTTTGTTTTTGCTGTACCTTTTTCATGGTGGACACTAAGTTCTTTTTTAGAGCGCTACCCCTACCGAATTGATTTCCCTTGGTGGACGGTTGGCGTTGCTGGTGGCACTGCGCTACTATTTGCTTTGGCTATCGTTAGCACCCAAGCGCTAAAGGCCGCTACAAGTAACCCTGCGTCCAGCTTGAGAAGTGAATAGGAGACCATTATCTTGCAAACTCGGTTCGTTCCACTTTCTGCGCAAAAAATTAAATCGTAAGATTGTAGTGCTTTAGGTAGTGTATGAATCCTATTAAACGAATTGCTCTCATCCTTACGATCATCTTTCTCATACCCGTACTATTCTTTTCGGTCTATGAGATTTCCTCGCTTGACAAGGATGAAAAAATGATTGAGGATATTTATACCAAGCAATTGGAGGCAATTCTATTTTCGGTGAACCAGCACGCAGATAATGCGCTGGAGAACTGGGTGGCCAAAGCGCAGCGTGGCTTTGAAAGTAGCACGATCGAGCAAGAAGTTCCTTCTAGCATACAGGCATTGCTTACCAATGCCGCAGTTAAAATGGTATTTTTAGTCGACAGTCTAAACGACACTTCAATTCATGAATACGCCCAAGATAGCGTGTTGTTGGATTCGCTTCGTCCGTCTATAAAAGATGCATTGCAAAAAAACAGCGTGCAGATCAACAGGTTAATCGGCTATAAAAAAAGTGGCTTTCAAAAAATAGAAACGATTCAAAGTGATTGGCAGGGAACAACCAATGCGCGAATGTTGATTTTCATAGCCGATGGCATAGACGCTTCTTTTCTAGTTGCCGGACTTATCGTTGATCCATCTGCTGTTATCGAAGATATTGTTGGTCCACGTCTTCAAGTGATTGCCAAAGACCAGTTTATTCTTTCTGTCTTCTCAAAATCTTCAACTAGCCCTATCTACTCGACCCAACAAGGTGACACCACCCGCCTAAACTCCGATGCCTTCACGAAAGATCTTTGGATTTTCCCAGACCATTCCCTTGGTATTCGCACAAAAGGTGCATCTCTACAGCAAATTGTAAAAGAGCGCACCAACACCAACCTTATTTTTCTTGTTGGGTTGGATATCGTACTCATCATCGCCCTCATTCTTGTTTTTAGAAATGTAAAAAAAGAAGTTCAGCTGGCGCAAAATAAATCCGACTTCGTTTCCAATGTCTCGCACGAAATTCGTACCCCGCTGGCATTGATTAGCATGTTTGCTGAAACCCTTGAAATGGGACGCGCCAAGACAGAGGAGAAAAAACAGGAGTACTATTCAATCATCACAAAAGAAACACAACGCCTTTCAGGTATTGTCAATAAAATATTAAACTTCAGTCAAACAGAAGCAGGAAAAAAGAAGCTACATATTGAATCTATTGAACTCACCAAAGAGATTCAGACAATTCTTAAAACCTATGACTTCCATCTAAAAAACAAAGGATTCGAATACCATTTTGAACCAAGAGAGGCTATTGTAGTTAAAGCCGACAAAGAAGCGATTACAGAAATGATCATCAATTTAATTGATAATGCCATCAAATACAGCAGCACACAAAAGAAAATTGAAATCACAGTGGGGCATAATGTTGACTTTGGATGGGTGGCTGTAAAAGACCTTGGGATGGGAATTGCTAAAAATGATCAGAAACATGTGTTCGATAAATTCTATCGCGTTTCAAGCGGAAATCTGGCTAAAAGCCAGGGAACAGGACTAGGGCTCTCCATTGTAAAGGAACTGATCGAACAGCAGAATGGAAAAATAATTGTTAGTAGCGAACTAGGCAAAGGATCAACATTTACTCTTTACTTTCCACACACATAGAAAATGGCAAAACTATTAATCATCGAAGACGAACCTTCCATGCAACTCGGGCTAAAAGACAACATGGAGTTGGAGGGATATCTGGTAGAAACCGCAAGTGATGGCGAAGAGGGCTTATCTAAAATTAAAACCAATTCGTTCGATCTGGTTTTATTGGATGTGATGTTGCCTAAACTCTCCGGCTTTGATGTTTGCAAAGCGGCTCGATCAGCAGGCATCAGCACGCCTATCGTTCTATTGACTGCACGCGGAGAAGAAATCGATAAAATTTTGGGTCTGGAGTTTGGTGCCGATGACTATATCACTAAGCCATTTAGTGTTCGTGAGTTATTGGCACGGGTAAAAGCGATTTTGAGACGTAGTCAACTTCAGCCTATAAAAGATTCTGCCAGAACTACCATCGGAAGGCTCAATATCGATTTTGAATCCTTCCATGCTACTGAGAATCAAATCGAAATAAAACTATCACATAAAGAGTTTGAAATCTTATCCTACCTACATCAACATAAAAACCAAGTAGTAAGTCGTTATGATTTATTAGAAAAAGTATGGGGTTACGATGAACAACCCACCACCCGAACCGTTGATAATTTTGTGGTCCGCCTTCGCCAGAAAGTAGAACTCAATCCAAACCAACCAAGAGTAATCTTAACAGTGCACGGCACCGGATATAAGCTCGTCATTTAGTCCATAGACGATAGTCCATTGTCGATGGCTAGCGGGCGATTGACTATGGACTATTTCCCATCAACCAACAGTTACATCTTGTTACAATCGTTTACTGCCCGGTGACATCTTCGCCCGTTGACCTCCCGTTATTTGTAGTGTGAATCAAATTATACAAAACACTAAAACAAATAATAGTATGAAAACAAAAATCATCATTGCAGGGGTTATTGTGGCAGCCGTTAGCGTCATGACATTGAGAAATGCGCAAGCACAGGATCAACAGGATCCTTCTGTTAAAATCATTCCGACTACTCAAAAGGACGTTATCAAAGTTATTTACGCCGACAACTCAGCGGAAGCGGTAAACGTAAAGTTCAGCAATCGCGAAGAAGTACTTAAAACAAACAAAATCTCTTCGAAAGACTTCGAAGGTGGGTTTTCGAAAAAATATAATGTGGAACAAATGGACGGCAAACCATTTTGGGTAGAAATCAGTAACTCAGCTCTATCCGTTACCTACAGAATGAAATCACAAAATGGTAAGTGGTCAGCGCAACTTGAAAAGACAACTTACACCAATCCAATAGTTGCGATGAATTAGGGTTCGTTTGAGAAAGGTGATGTAGCTTTTGGTCAGGCTACTCACCTTTACTCAAACATTTGTAATTTTACACCATCGAAAAACTTTACTTCCTTTGAAAACAGGTATTTTCTTATTCCTTCTCTTTGTTCTTCCAATTGACTCTATCTTTTCGCAAATAATCAGTTTAAATGGAGATTGGAAATTTCATATCGGTGATCGCCCTGGGTGGTCTGCGACTGATTATCAAGACGGAGGATGGGAGGCAATTCGCGTGCCTGCCCATTGGGAAGACGAGGGCTTCAATGGCTACGATGGATTTGCTTGGTACCGAAAAAGCTTTGACGGTAGTAAATTGGTAAAAGAGGAAAACTATTACCTCAACTTAGGTTTTATCGATGATTGTGATGAAGTCTATGTAAACGGTGTTTTAGTAGGGCTTTCCGGTTCGATGCCTCCCAAATTTAAAACCGCCTATAATACCGAAAGAAAATACACACTGCCCAACGAACTGATCAACTTCAAAGGCCAGAACACCATTGCTATTCGGGTATATGACGTTACGCAGGGTGGTGGCGTCATTGATGGCAAATTGGGGATCTACCGTTCTCCGAAGAGTAGAATGCTGGTAGACCTGCAAGGCTTATGGTCATTCACCACTAGTAGAGACTGGCAACCGATAAAAGATGATCGTGAATGGAAAAAAATAATGGTTCCTTCCAATTGGGAGCATCAAGGATATCCGAGGTATGATGGATTTGCATGGTACAAAAAAACATTTACACTTGATATGAAGTCCATTGCAAGTGACGAAGAGTTAGTTCTTTTGCTTGGAAAAATTGACGACTTCGATAGAGCTTACTTAAACGGTAAACAAATTGGAAAAACATATGATGGACAACCCTATGGCGAAAGTCGATCGTTCGACCAACTTCGCGTATATAGTATACCAATGGGTTTGCTAAAAAAAGATGGTGCAAATACGTTAGAAGTAATCGTAGAAGATATGGGAAACGATGGTGGGATCTATGAAGGGCCAGTGGGCATTACCACCCGGACTTCTTTTGAGCGATATTATCGATAACGGTATTTCAATTCTATCGGCTTGGATAGAAAGGTATTTCGCTCTAATTTCGTTGATATAAATTAAGCATGTCTCGATTTCTCGTCTTGCTACTCGTCAGTTTATTTTCTCAGTTAGGCAATGCACAAACAGAGAAAAAATCGCTCAAAGGAAAAGTTATTGATGCTACTACTAAAGAACCTCTGCCATTTGTAAACGTATTCCTTGCCAATACCACGACTGGCACAAGTAGCTTAGCTGACGGCACATTTCTTATCGAAGGAATCGTAATCGGTAAATACGATTTAATTGCTTCCTATGTCGGTTACAAGCCTTTTTCACTAGCTGTTGATTTCTCTGAAATCAAAAATGGTTCTACGGAAAAAATTCAGCTTACAATAGAGCTCGAGCAAGAAGCCAAAGAGCTCCGACCCATTGTAGTGCGGGAAGACACAGTGAACTGGGCACGGAACTTTGAGGATTTCAAAAAGCACTTTTTGGGGGAAACGCACAACTCAAAAAAGTGCAGAATCCTAAACCCAAAAGACATTCATCTTTATTTTGATCCAAAAGATGGTGTCCTTGTAGCTCATGCTAAAAAACCTATTGAAATCGAAAACTTAGCTTTGGGATACAAGATCTACTATTACCTATATCAATTTGAGGTCAACTTCAAAACCGATTTAGTCTACATCTTTGGAGTGCCACGATTCGAAGAGTTGGTACCGAGCAAGGATCGGCAAGCAAAAATTTGGCAACGCGAAAGAAAGAAGGCCTACTACGGATCTGTCACCCATTTCACAAGGGCATTGCGAGATTCTTCTTTAAAAGAAAGCGGATTCGTTGTTAAGAAAATTTTCACAAAAACAAACCCAGAAAAGCCGCCTGATGAATGGCTGAATAAGAAAATCAAACAGTTGAGAGATAAAAATAAGAGTAACGTACTTATCCTATCTGGTGACTCAAAAGATAGCCTTTCATACTATATGAAACTTCGAAGCTTACCCAAAGAAATTGATAGCATCGCTAAAATGATTTATAGTGGCGCAGAGTTTGTCCGATCAAACAAAGAGACGCTTGAGAATATCAAAGGAAAATACGAGGTCGTCTTCGACAGCCGCGAAGAAATTGAATACTTAAATGTGGTGCGTAGAAAATACACCGAGAAACAAAAAAGCATCTTCCATTTTCTCAGCAACTCGTTGACCATTTATGCGAATGGATATTACGAGGATGTCCGCAGTCTTTTTTTGGAGGGATATCGCTCCTGGCATGAAAAGTATTCAAACATTCTACCGCTAGAGTATAGCCCACCTTTGAGCAAGTAGAGCACCACAACCATTCGTCCGATTACGGACGCGCTTGCATCTTTTCGGACGCTCGAAATCTCAAAAAACTAACAATTGGCTGGAAAAAGGCAGTACTAACTTGGTGGCATCGTTCTTGGACAGTGGGTTGTGGCTTGGCCTTTAGCAGGTGCTGAAAAAAGCCAAAAACACTAAGCCTCGGTTCATCTACCTAAAAGCAATATGTTACAAAACCTAAAAATTGTGTTCCGTCATTTAAGTAGGCAGAAACTAAATACTTCACTGCACATCATCGGCCTCACCCTTGGCTTGAGTGTTTGTTTAGTAATCGCGTTGTTCATTCGTTACGAACTAAGTTTTGATGCCTATCACGAAAAAGCAAATCGCACTTATCGGGTTATTTCCAAATGGACACAGAATGGCAAATCCGACTATCACTTTTCAACTCCTTTTCCATTAGCAAACGCCATTCGTACAGAAGTTACTGGGCTTGAACACGTGAGTTTTGCGCACCCCGTTTACACCAAAATTGTGGAGGTAAGCCCACAAAAGAGATTTATTGATGAGCGCATCATGGCCGTGGAGCCAGAGTTCCTCGAAATCTTCAAAGTGGAAACCGTGAAAGGAGACTTGTACAAAACCCTTCGCACCCCCTACCAAGCTGCGCTTACTGAATCTACTGCCAAAAAACTCTTTGGCAATGAAGACCCCATCGGGAAAACAATAAGTTTTACTGCTGGTGAAAAATTTGAATTTACCATTGGGGCACTCATCAAAGATTTTCCAGCCAATACACATCTGCCAGCTTCTATGTTGGTCTCTTACTCCTATTCAGAAAAGTTTTTACGACCCAATTTAGATGGATGGACATATGTTTCCGGAACAGAGACATTGATCGTGGTTCCAGAAAATGCTGATATGAAGCTTATTCTAGCTCAAATCAAAACTATTGGCGACAAACGTATCAATGCAAAAGAAAATTTACCTGATTTCAAAAGCGATCTTGAAATTCAGCCGCTCAGCGAAGTCCATTTTAATAGCTCGCTTGCCGGTGGGGGGAATTGGCTACAAGCAGTCTCACCAAGTTGGTTATGGTTTTTTGGCATCATCGGTATAACCGTATTAGTACTGGCCTGTATTAACTTCATAAACTTATCTACAGCGCAAGCTTTGACAAGAGCTAAAGAAGTGGGCGTACGCAAATCCATTGGCGCGGGACGGTTCAATCTAATCGCTCAGTTTTTATCTGAGGCTTGGATACTGACGTTTGCATCAGGGATCCTTGCCGTTGCTACCGCTCAGCTCGTAATGCCCAATATCAATTCGTTACTGGACAAAAATATTCCTTTCGATCTTTTCCAATCACCTCTGTTACTTCTTTTCATTTTAGTAGCGGCCATTTTCGTTGGATTAACAGCCGGAATTTATCCAGCATGGGTAATATCTAAATTCAATCCGTCAATTACATTAAAAGCTGGATCAACTTCATCGGGAAATCATGGCTCTGCGTGGTTGCGCAAAGGACTGGTAGTGGCTCAATTCAGTATATCAATTGGCCTATTGATGGTCGTGCTGTTAATCTCCCAACAAGTAAATTTCTTACGAAGTAAAAATCTCGGCTTTAGCAAAGACAATATAATCAATGTCGATATACAACCGCGCACTAACAAACATGATCTCTTCAAGAACGAGTTGGAAAAGATTAAACAAGTGATAGATGTTTCGTTTGCCACCTCCACGCCCAGCAGCCAAGGCCACTGGGGTACCATCATGAATCGTACAGGCAGACAAGACCGGTCCAGGAAAGAAGTCACTCTCATTTTTGGTGATGATCGCTTTTGCAAAATGTACGACTTTCAATTGGTAGCCGGAAGATATTTGGAAGCTTCAGATACTAACTATGTGGCGAGATCGGTACCAGAAAAAGAACGAATTATGAAAGCCGTTGTCAATGAAAAGTTAATTCATGAGTTAGAATTTAAATCAAGCGAGGCAGCCATTGGTGAAAGAATTTGGGTTGGATGGAACAGCGGTAATGTTGAGATAGTAGGGGTAGTGAGTGACTTCAACACAGGACCTTTGCAAGAAGTGATAAAACCAGCATTGATAACGCCTAATGCAAGAGACTATGAGCAAGCAGGTATTAAAATTGAAGCCAATAGCAATGTGCCAGAAACCATAGCAGCTATTGAGGCCGCTTGGAAATCAGCTTACCCGGAAGGAATTTTTTCATACAAATTCCTGGATGAGCAAATTGATAGTTTTTATAAAGCGGAAGAAAGACTTTTTGCACTATTCAAAGTTTTCTCAGGCTTGGCCATGCTCATTTCATGTTTAGGCTTGTGGGGACTTGCCACTTTCTCAGCTCAAGCAAGGACAAAAGAAATTGGAATCCGAAAAGTTTTAGGAGCATCGGTCAATAAAATCGTTGTACTCCTTTCAAAAGATTTTCTCTTACTTGTACTAATTGCCATGATCATCGCAACTCCTCTGTCATGGTATGGAATAAATCAATGGTTGCAGGGTTATGCCTTCCGGGTTAACATCAGTTGGTGGATTTTTGGATTTGCCGGAATTATGGCTGTATTTATTGCAATCATTACAGTGAGTTTTCAAGCCATTAAAGCAGCTATGAGCAATCCTGTGGAGAGTTTGCGGAGTGAATAAATTTTCGTTGTTGGTTACCCGTGAATGGATGTTCAAAAACCAAACATTACAACGATTAACCAGCAACGATCAACGAACAACGATTTTAATATGCTAAAAAACTTCTTCAAAACAGCCTGGCGCAACATCGTTCGTCACAGAACCTATTCGATCATCAATTTCATAGGGCTTACCTGTGGCCTTACATTGGCGCTATTGATAGTTGCCTATGTGCGAAGCGAGATAAGCTTCGACCAGTTCCATGAGAAGGTCGATCGTATGTATCGTTTCCGGTATACCGTTCCAAACGGGCTGGAGCTCGCTAGCGTCCCACCTCCTATCGCGCCTTCACTGAAGGAATTTTTCCCTCAGGTCGAGGAGGGGGCCAGAGCCTATTCGCGTAACGTAAGTATCACGCTGCCCGAAAATGACAAAGCTTTTGAAGAGTCGAACGTCTATTTCGTTGATTCTGCTTTCCTAAAAATATTTTCTATTGAGTTTGTCAAAGGCAGCGCTTTTAGGGCCTTACACGATAAGTATACATTGCTCATTAACGAAGAAATGGCAATCAAATACTTTGGCGACAAGAATCCGGTTGGCGAATCTCTACTGCTCTCGGGTAAGCATCCGTTTAAGATAATCGGTGTTGTAAAAGACTTTCCGGAAAACTCACATTTGCGATTCAACATGCTAGCTCCATTCGATGATATGTATGAACTAGAAGATGAGAAAACAGAAGCCGTTCTGCGCAAGAATTTCGCAATGAATTTTGTGATCAGTCATTCTTACACATATGTCCTGCTAAAAGAGGGAGCCACTTACCAAAGTGTCAATGATCAAATGGATGCATTTCTAAAAAAGTATGCCGATCCCAGGGTACAGGTAGGGCAAAAATTTGCCTTAATGCCTGTTAAAGATATCCACCTGAAAAGCACTTTGCAAGGCGAGCCAACGCCAACCAATTCGATGACCAACATCTACATTTTTGTGGCAGCCGGCCTGCTCACATTGCTCATCGCCTGTATCAACTATATTAATCTAAGCACTGCCCAATCTTTGTCGCGGATTAAAGAAATAGGGATTCGCAAGATACTAGGGTCGATGAAGTACCAATTAATTGGTCAGTTTTTGGCAGAGAGTTTTCTATTCTGTTCCGTGGCGCTCTTGATGAGCTACCTTGCTTTTGAGTTGACATTGCCTATACTAAACCAACTGACTGGAAAAAATTTACAGTTTTTTCAATCTGTAGATGGTACCCTGGTTGTTGTTTCTTTAGTTCTATTAGCAGTAATCACATTGCTCGCTGGTGGATACCCTGCTTATTTTGTCACTCAGTTCGAATCGGTTGGGGCGCTAAAGGGCAGTGGAGCTCAGGATGTGGGTAGTCAGCTACTCCGAAGATCATTAGTGGTTGTTCAACTTACTATTGCCTGCACTCTGGTATATGGCTCAATACTTATTTTGAAACAACTAAACTACCTGGAAAGCCGACCGCTCGGTTTTCAAAAAGAACAAGTCATCAGTATCCCGCTATATAGCCAGAATCTAAATGGGTTTTTCCAGCAAACAGACTCAACCTTCAAGAGTCGTTTGCAGAGTTTTCGCAATGCGATTGAAGCCCAATCTGGAATTATTCATACGACATTATCATCAGGCGCTCCTGGAGTGGGAGCTGTTTACCGAGGAGTCATCCCAGAAGGTTTTACAAAGGAAGATAATCTATTCTGTGCAACTATTTCTGCCGACTTTGACTTTCTATCAGCATACGGAATGGAGCTAGTTGCGGGCAGAAGCTTCAGTCGCGATTTTGCAACAGATCCGAAAGAAGCTTTTATCATCAACGAAACGGCCGTTAACGAATTCAAATGGGACAGCCCAGCGCAAGCTCTTGGAAAAACAATTAATCGCGAAGGAAAAGAGGGTCGAGTGATAGGCGTGGTGAAAGATTTCAACTTTGCTGCACTTACTACACCCATCTCTGCATTGATTGTCTCTATAGATCCCAACCAATTCAATACGCTCTCTATCAAATTTGAAAACAGAAATATAGAAAATGTGATCAGTCAACTGGAAAAAGAATGGTTAACCGTTTTCCCCGAAAAAGCTTTTGAATATTCCTTTCTCGATCAGCAATTGAAAGAACAGTATGCCGTGTTTCAAAACTTTGGTCGCATCATCCAGTCATTCAGCGGTATTGCAATATTGATCTCATGCCTTGGAGTATATGGACTAGTGCTTTTCATCGTTCAGCGCAAAGTAAAAGAAATCGGTGTACGTAAAGTGTTGGGCGCTAGCATTTCGTCTATCTTGCAATTGATATACAAAGACTTCGCACTTCTATTATTCATTGGTTTTGTGGTAGCTACTCCCCTCTCTTATTATCTATTGAATCAATGGCTTAGCAATTTTACCTACCATACGGCTATTGACGTACCTACTTATTTGTTGAGTTTTTTACTTGTCATGGCTATTGTGTCTCTAACGATCAGCTATCAAGCTATTCGAGCAGCCAGAGCAAATCCGGTCAAAAGCCTTAGAAGCGAATAAATCTATGGTTATCCGTTTCCAGTTACTATTTATTAAATAACTTGGAACTGGCAACCTGTAACAGTTTTGAACCGTGAACTTATGAAATCTGACTACACGATCCCCAACGAAACCCGCATCGGCCATGTTCATTTAAAAGTCGCTGATCTCGACCGCGCATTAAAATTCTATTGCGATCTCTTGGGTTTTGAGATTACAACAAAATTTGGGTCAGAAGCTGCTTTTATTTCAGCCGGTGGCTACCACCATCACATTGGACTAAACACATGGTACAGTAAAAATGCTCCACCTGCACCTTTAAGAACTGCTGGACTTTTTCATACCGCTATTCTCTACCCAACCAGAAAAGATTTAGCGGTTGCTTACAAAAGATTACTTGATGCCAATTATCCGTTGACAGGTGCTGCTGATCATGGTGTATCTGAAGCTTTGTATCTCAACGACCCAGATCAAAATGGCGTAGAACTTTATTGGGATAGGCCGAAGGAACTGTGGCCAAGCCACGAGGACGGATCATTGGAGATGTACACGCTCCCTCTTGACTTAGAAGCCTTGTTGAAACTTGTGAGCTAGTTCCTAGTTTCTAGTTCCTGGTTTCTAGTTCCCGGTTACTGGTCACTGGAAACTAGGAACCAGAAACCTATTCAACAGAAAACTTATAAATCGTCTTCTGCTTGTACGTTTCTCCGGGCTTCAATACGGTAGTTGGGAATTCTGGGTGATTAGGCGAATCGGGAAAGTGCTGTGCCTCCAAACAAAAAGCCGATCGAAAGTCATATTTCATACCACCCTTGCCAATGTCAGTTCCATCCAAAAAATTACCTGAATAAAACTGCAACCCCGGCTCGGTCGTCCACACTTCCATCACTCGTCCGGATTGTGGTTCTTTCACTCGTGCAGCAAATGAAAGTTCGTTTCCTTTCTTGGCAAGAACCCAGTTATGATCGTAGCCCCGCCCCAGCCGTAATTGCTCATCCGAGTCATCGATGCGTTCACCTATCTTTATAGGCCTTCTAAAGTCAAAGGCAGTATTTGCGACCGATTTTAGTTCACCCGTAGGTATCAATGCGTCATCAATAGCGCAAAATCGTTCGGCATTGATTTCAACCAAATGATCAAGAACATCGCCTTTGCCAGCTCCTGCCAGATTAAAAAAAGAATGGTGTGTCAAGTTAACAATTGTGACCTCATCAGTGGTTGCCTCATAGTCGATCGCCAACTCATTCTGATCAGTTAGTGAATACGTCACTTTTACTTTAAGATTCCCAGGGAAACCTTCCTCCATGTCTTTGCTAAGGTAATAGAGTTCAAGTCCTTGATTACCATTAACAGTAACAGGCTCAACCCTCCACATCACGTTATGGAAACCAGCCCTACCCCCATGTAAAGAATTCATTCCATTGTTTATACGCAACTGATAGTTTTTGCCCCCCAGCGAAAACCTGCCTTTGGAAATGCGATTGCCATAGCGACCAATCATAGCTCCAAAAAAAGGATTCCCGATCAAGTACTGATCGGCACTATCGTAGCCCAAGACAATATCACCCAACACTCCATTCTTATCAGGAGCATAAAGTGACATTATCTTCCCTCCTAGTGCGGTCATGAATAGTTTGAGTCCATTGGTATTTGAAATCGTATACACTGACGCAGACATAGGCGGGTAGATTATCCAATGACCAGTGGTATCCCAGGGCTCTGAAGCCTTTTCTCTTTTGAAAGGAGAACAGGCAATTGTCATTAGCAATAGGCCCAGTTTAACTACCCTCATCTTACTTGAAAAGTAAGAAAAAGTAATGAATTCATTTGCCTCAAGAACTTGATCTTTTGTCTGGTTTATATTTACTTTGATCAACTAAACGTCACAATTATGTCAAAAGGACAAGACAAAAAAAAGGAAACCAAAAAAGAGCCTAAAAAAACAGAGGCTGAAAAAAGGGCTGAAAAGAAAGCAAGAAAAGAAAACCCTAAATATTGATTTCCTACCACCAATCAGCCCTTCGAACAAAGGGCTGATTTGTTTTTTGCTATTCCCCTGGATGATAGCTGCGCTCGGCATTTTTGAGCACATCTTCTTTATAAAATAGAACGTCTTTAAAGCGAGGTTCGCAATAAATTCCAGCTTGATCTCTAAAGTGAGGGGATAGTGGATTATTACTAACGCCTCCTGCCAACACTGATTTAGCTTTCAATTTCTTTCCAAACTCTACCGCTGCGACAAAGCTATTCCCTACATAGCCATACATTTTTTTTGTACCTGGATACTTCTTGCTACCAAAGGCTGCTAATGAACCCCAAAAAGAAGATGCAAATGCAACGGGCAAACTTGGTTGGTTATCATCGAATGTCTCATTAATTTTTCCGGTGAGGCGCTGGAAACGATTCACATCACCCCAAGCTACCTGCCATTTTCCAAAATCACGAGCCAACTCATCGACCACTTTCGCGAGTGCTTTCATTTTTACTTCGGGAGATGCTTTGACAAGGTAATCGATGATATCCAATTGACCGACTCCAGTGGGTATTTGATCGGCTAATTGAACCCTAAGCTCTTGTCCCCAATAAACAGCCAGTGTCATTGGCACAGAAGAAACAGCAAACTTTTTATCCCATTCACGAAGCATTGAAATAGGCTCGGCCAATTTTTTTCGGATGGCTTCATCTGTTTTTGAAATTGTGGCGTACGATTCGACTATCGAAGGAATTACTCTTTCAAAGCCCGGTAAATAGGGATCATAGGCTGCCAGAATTAACTTATCCATTGTAAAAGAAGTTTCGCGGCTCAAGACGTCAATGGCATGAATACCTCTTGCATTTTCGAAGTCAGGTGCCATGTAAGTTGGATATTTCGTTTTGTCTGGGCTGCTTGCTCCTGCTGAGGTGAAAGGCGTGGAGTTGCAATTTTGAATCCATCCACTGACTGGATTTACCAATTGTATAGTCTCATTAGCATTGTGTAAACCTTTCCAGTCGGTCTCCGGATCGCTACCATCTACCGGCAGGTTATAGTTATAGGCAGTATTTCTCTTGGGCATAAAGTTACCGTGCCAATAGGCAATGTTACCCTGATCATCCGCATACGTAGTGTTGTTAGACGTGTTCGTTTTCAACTCCATCACTTTTTGGAAATCGATCAATCCAGATGCTTTTGTTCGCAAATAAGATTGAGTGAGTGCCAACAAAGGCTCTTGCATCATCTTAATGCTAAGCCACTGTTCTCCTATTTTAGCAATGACTGGTCCATGATGCGTGTAGTACGCAGTAAAAGCTCTCTTCATAATTCCCTTGTCTGTTTTATACGAAAGCACAATTTTCTTTTTACGAATTGACTTTGTTGAATTCCCATATTTATAAAATAGAGAGTCGCCTTTTTTTACAATCGTCTCCTTGTATTCATCAATAGCATCTGCCGCACTTGTGGAATGCATCCATCCACAGTGTTCATTAAAACCTTGATAAATAAAAAATTGCCCCCATGTGACAGCGCCATAAGCACTCCACCCCTCCCCGCTTGTCATTTGTATTTCGGGGCGAAAGTAGAAAGACGTATGTGGGTTGATCATCAGTAAGGAATTGCCATTGGCAGAACGAGTAGGACCAATCGCGAATCCATTGGATCCTTTTGGTTCGGGCTCTAATCCATCATCTAAATTAATTTGTTCAATTTTAGTAGCATCTTTTCCTCCACCATAAAACTCCTTCAATTTGGTTAGCGAGACAGCTTCAATATCACCTCCAATGCTGCCTTCGCTAAACAACAAGGGCATCCAAGGCTGAAAACGCTTGATCAATTTCGGTTTCCTTTCGGGATGTGTGTATAAAAAATAATTCAACCCATCAGCAAATGCAACCATCAGCTTTTTCATCTCTCCCTGGCTGCTGTTGAAAATGGAAATGGCAAAGGTGCTATCCTGAAACAATCTTGTCCTAATAGTTCAACTCAACTCTTTCAAAATCATCCTCGCATTGCGCATATAGCATTCCAAAGACAGCATCTGCATCGGTTCTTCCGTACACGTGAGCAATGCCCCAGTTGTCGCGAATGATTTCAATCCCCGCGGCTTGCTTTTTCCATCGACTGATTTCGTCTGACGTAAATTTCTGGGCTGACAGCGAAGAGGAAATGAGAAGTAAAAAAAGCAGTTTTTTCATTTTAGTGTACTTTTACGAAGACGTTAATATAATAATTCAAATCACAAAGAAAGGGTTGTTTTACACTAAAGGAACTTACATTACGTCTTTGAAGTTATTTGAACCTGATTTTATCCCCCATGTCTGTAGTAAAACCTAAATCGAAAGTAACCATTGGCCATGTTTTTAAGACCATTATCTGGCCAAGAAAAAATATACTCTTTGTCGGATTGCTGTTGATCATTATAAGTCGGGCTGCTGGCCTTGTGCCGCCTTGGGCAACCAAGCCTTTTATGGATGACATTCTCGTTCGTAGAGATTTGGACAAACTTCCTGACCTTTTGATTTGGATTGAGTGTAGAGGCGCAACGGCTTATCTCCATCCTCCGATCAAATGTGCAGAAACACTTGTTGCGTCTGCCCACCCGTTTTTTCGACAATCAAAAGTCAGGCGCTTTAGTATCGAGAGTAATGAACGATGTGGAGGGCGTGAGAAACCTTGTCGGTACAGGTTTAGTTCAGCTGATTGGGGGTGTTTTGACAGCCGTTATCTCAGTCATCTTTTTGATCAATATCAATCCTTTAATGACGTTGTTCATTTTATTGCCAATGTCGATTTTCGGTGTCATAACATTAAAAGCTTTCTCAATAATCAGACCCGTTTTCCGGGAGCGAGGAAAAATAACCGCTGAGGTAACTGGCCGACTAACCGAAACATTAAATGGCGTAAGAGTCATCAAAGGGTTCAATGCCGAGCAACAAGAAATTAAAGTTTTTGAAAATGGCGTTGAACAACTTTTTCTAAATGTTAAGAAAAGCCTTACCTCCACCAGTTTTGTAACCAGTTCCGGAACTTTCCTTGTGGGACTAGCCAGTGTTGGCATCATGGGGTTGAGTGGATACTTTAACTTAACAGCGGGTGACTTTCTTCAATTCACAATGTTCATGGTTTTCATGATTGCTCCCATTGTACAGATGAGCAATATTGGAAGTCAGTTAACCGAAGCCTTCGCGGGACTTGATCGCACCGAAGAATTAATGAACATGCCCATCGAAGATGATGGAACTTCGCGCACGATCAATCTGAACGAAATCAATGGCAATATTGAATTTAAAGACGTTTCGTTCGCCTACGAAGAGGGCAAGGCTGTTCTAAAAAATATTAGTTTTTCTTCTCCAGCAGGATCTGTTACAGCACTAGTAGGCACTTCCGGATCAGGTAAGACAACTATTGCAGGATTGGCTGCCACCTTTTTAAATCCAGAAAGTGGTTCTATTACAATTGATGGAGTTGATCTGGAAAAGGTGTCCTTGAATAGCTATCGAAGTCAATTGGGCGTGGTGCTACAAGACGATTTTTTGTTTGAGGGAACTATCCGTGAAAACATTCTTTTCCCTCGACCCAATGCATCTGAAGAGGAACTTCAAAAAGCCGTACGAGCTGCGTTTGTGCATGAGTTTACCGAGAGGTTTGAAAAAGGGCTGGGAACGGTCATTGGCGAAAGAGGTGTAAAATTATCTGGCGGGCAACGCCAACGCATTGCCATTGCACGAGCGATCTTGGCGAACCCAAGAATCTTAATCTTAGATGAAGCCACATCTAATCTAGATACAGAAAGTGAAAGCTTCATTCAAGACAGCTTAAAAACGTTGATGAAGGGTAGAACTACATTTGTAATTGCCCATCGACTCAGTACTATTCGCCAAGCCGATCAAATTTTGGTAGTTGAGGAAGGTCAAATTCAAGAACGCGGTAAGCACGAAGAACTGATTGAAAAAAAAGGACGATACTTTCAGTTGTATACTTATCAGGCGAGGATTTAATACAGCGAATAAGGAAATTGTTTTCGAAAGTTTCTCTCGTGGATTATCTCTAAAAAAGCAATATCTTTGTTGGTAGGAATGAATCAAATATGTCAAGTCCATCTTTAGCACCAAAATCAAAAAAACTTAACTCTCTTCAAGTGAGTTTGTTAAGACTTTTTGGGCAAAATATCAACGAGAATCAAACGCTAGAAATAAGAAAGATTTTGATGGACTATTTCGATGGCCAATTAAAATCTGAAATTGAAAACGTTGTCAAGGAAAAGGGTTATAACGAGGGCGATTTTCGGAGGATGGTCAACGAAAAATCTTGATGTGGGGAGTTGTTATCGATACTAACTGTCTTCGAGCTTCTGTTCCTCCTCAAAGTCCCTACTACCAACTTTATCAAGAATTCAAATGACTATCTAACGCCCATGGAATTCGAAAAACAATATCACCAAAAAGCCTACCTTGCGAGCACCCCCCAATACAGACCGATTCAATGCGAGGGGATGGGTTGCACCATCCTCCGTTTTGAATAATATCTGTTTGGAAATCTGACAAAAAAAGTGTCCTCCTAAACTAGACCACCTCAGAGCTTATCGAAACCTTTCTGAAGAATAACCGACTTCTACAAGCCTGCCTGTCCGGTAGGCAGGCTCAGTCTGACAGCTTCATAAAAATTACAACACCACGTTTACAATCCTCCCAGTCACCACAATCATTTTCTTTGGTGGTTTGCCCTCGGTCCATTTTTGCACAATTTCTGAAGCCAATACAATTTTCTCAATATCTTCTTTAGGCATATCTAAGGCGAACTCCATTTGAGCGCGCACTTTTCCATTGATGGAAATCGGATAGCTAAATGTACTCTCCACTAAATACTGGTCATCGTACTTTGGATAAGTAGACGTTAAGATGCTTTCATTATGGCCCAACTTCTCCCAAAGCTCTTCTGAAATATGCGGAGCAAAAGGAGAAAGAGCAATTACCAAAGGCTCAACGATGGCCCGCTTATTACATTTTAAAGAACCTAATTCATTCACACAAATCATGAACTCACTCACCGAAGTATTGAAAGAAAAATTCTCAATATCCTGCTCTACTTTCTTGATGGTTTTATGCAGTACTTTCAATTCCTCACGCGTAGGCTCTGTATCACTGACTTTTAAATTGCCTGATTGGTCATGGATTAAATTCCAAACCTTGCGCAAGAACTTAAAGACCCCATCAATACCCTGTGTGCTCCATGGTTTAGAAGCCTCCAACGGCCCCAAGAACATTTCGTACATGCGAAGGGTGTCGGCTCCGTAGTTGTCAATAATCTGATCAGGGTTGACTACGTTGAAATATGACTTCGACATTTTTTCTATGGCCGAGCCACAGATATACTTTCCGTTAGCTAGATCTGTTGTGGGATTACCTTCAGCGTCTTCAAAAATAAACTCCGCATTCGCGAAATCCGGCTTCCATCTTTTGAAGGCTTCGGTATCAAGCTGTAAGCCATTTACTATACCGATATCGACATGAATCGATGAAACACTAATTTTTCCTGAAGGAAATCTATACTCATGGTTTGCTACATCCGCTGTTACTGAATACTTGCCAAAGTCGTTAAACTTATTTCTACCAATTTTGGAGTTGATCGTTTTCATTAGATCACTATACTCCTGCGTGCCCTCTTTTAACTCCTCTAATTTTGATTTTAAATTCTCAGTAATAAACAGGCTCGTTCCATTGATTCGATGAACAAACCTCGAATCCCCTGTAATCTTTCCCTGATTAATCAACTTCTTAAATGGCTCATCAAACTTTAGATAGCCAAGGTCGTGTAACACTTTCGTCCAAAGGCGGGCATATAGCAAATGTGCGACTGCATGCTCTGCTCCACCAATGTACACATCCACTTGGTTCCAATAGTCCAATGCTTTGGGATCTGCGAAAGCGGTTGTGTCGTGTGGATCCATGTAGCGCAAAAAATACCATGCTGCACCTGCATGTGTGGGCATGGTGTTGCTGTCTCGTTTCTCGTTTGGTTTAAAATTGATCCAATCAGTCAGGTTGCCCAATGGGCCTTCTCCGTTCCCTGAAGGCTTGAAGTTATCAGAAGGCGGTAACTCTAAAGGAAGTTCGCTTTCACGACAGGGAACGGCTCGCCCCAATAGCGTTGGCGACTCCAACCTGCATCGCGCATTTTATAGTTTACTTGTCGTTTGCCAATGCCTTTCTCTTCCAACTTTTGGATGGCCACATCAATGGCATCACGCATCACTAAGCCATTTAAAAAACCGGAATTTTCGAGAATAGCATCTTTTGTTGGATTGGCTTCTTCTCCATTATAGTGCGAACCAACTTAAAGTGCTTCGCAAACTTATGATCACGCTCGTCACCACATGGTACGGCCATGATCGCACCAGTTCCATAACCGGCCAATACATATTCACTGATCCAAATAGGAATTTGATTTCCATTAAACGGGTTTGTAGCATAGGCACCTGTAAATGCTCCCGTGATTTTCTTCACCTCTGCCATCCGATCTACTTCCGATCGGCTCTCTACGTACTTCAAATATTTTTCAATGTCTTCGCGCTGTGCCCAAAAATCGTATCGGGGCGGGTGGTAAACACCGTGATTTTACGTGGGTTGACCTCACCCCGTTGCCCTGCGTCCTTTTTGGAGAAAACCTCACCCCCCAGCCCCCTCTCCACAGGAGAGGGGGAGGCGAGCTCCGATTTGATTTTTTCCAAAACTTCCGACAGCGAATTCAAGACTTGCTCGTTGCTAAACCGGATTACTCTAAAACCCTCGGTTTCAATAATTTTCGTTCTTTCTTCGTCTTCGCGTTTTTGATAATGATGAATAGAGCCGTCTAGCTCAACGACTAATTTTTTCTCAATACAAACAAAATCAACAATAAATTTCGCAATGGCATGCTGCCTCCTAAATTTTTGCCCTAGATTACTGTTCCGAACCGCTTGCCAAAATCTATCTTCTGCCTCTGTTGGTTCTCTCCTATTCTCGCGGGCATTTTCTTTTAGAGCGCCCCACGTTTTTGAATCGGTTGTAAAAACAAAATCTTGCGCATAGACTTCATCGGAAGCACCCCCCCTCTCCTCCGGAGAGGGGCCGGGGGTGAGGTGAAAATTGATACTTGCTCCAACACTCTTCCCGATCCAATTCCGCTGGATGTCTTTCATCGACTCGCTAAAATCGATTTCATCCAATCCTTTCAACAAGCGATCGGCATATTCAGTGATGCGCAAACTCCATTGGCGCATTTGCTTTTTCACGACAGGAAAACCTCCGCGGTAACTCACACCATTGATGACCTCATCGTTGGCAAGCACAGTACCTAATGCTTCGCACCAATTGACATCCGTATAAGCGAGATATGCCAAACGGTATTGCATCAAGATTTCTTGTTGCGTTTTTTCATCAAAACCTTTCCAGTCCGTTGCTGCAAAATGTTGAATCTTGAACTTTGAATTTTGAATGGGATGGTTTGCATTTCCCTCTTTTTCAAAAATCTTAATTAGTTCGGAAATGCGTTCTGCCTTTTCCTTTTTACGATTGAACCAGCTATCGAAGATTTGCAAAAAAATCCATTGCGTCCATTTGTAATAAGAAGGATCGCAGGTTTGCACCTCACGGCTCCAGTCGTAGCAAAATCCTATTTTCCCTAACTGTCTTTTGAAGTTGTTGATGTTATCCTGTGTTGAAATGGCGGGGTGAATGCCATGCTCCAGTGCATATTGCTCTGCCGGCAAACCAAAGGCATCGAAGCCCATCGGGTGCAACACATTAAAACCTTTGATCCGTTTAAATCGTGCGACAATGTCAGAAGCAATATAGCCGAGCGGATGCCCTACATGAAGCCCAGCCCCAGATGGGTAGGGAAACATGTCCAGAACGTAATACTTTGGCTTTGAGGTATCGTTAGTGACTTTGTAAAGGGCACGTTTTTCCCATTCATTACGCCACTTCTGCTCAATGTTTTTGATCTCTTCTTTGCTGTAATCGGCCATTTCTTTAGTCCTTATTTTTAAGAACCGCAAAAATAAGCCAAAAGCTGCAAATGACCTCTTTCAATTACCTCACAATGTCGAATTGATTCCTTACCATTTGCGCCTGGCAGTGCTTCTTCGGGGGGTAGTTCCAAAGAGCATTCCGAACACTCCCCTAACCATTTCTTTTCCAATTTGCTTGGTAATTGGAGAATTGATCACCTGCTCAAACGTACTCTTTTCAGCCCTTGCCGTGCGTGCAGGTTTTTGCTCTTCTACTTGCTGCTTTGCCTCGGCTTGCTCTTCCTCCTGAGCTTTCAGTTTTTCTGTCAATATTTCAAACGCACTTTGGGGATCAATCACCTCCAGGTATTTTTTGAAAATCGCGGACTGATTCAATTGCTCTTTGTACTCACTTTCAGACAATGGTCCCATTAAGGAAGCAGGAGGAGCCAAATGCACAGTGACGGTACCGTTACGAAAGCTTGGCCGGTACCCAATTGAGTAAACTGTTTCTCCAAATCGTAAAATTCAGACTGCGGAAAAGTCTTTACCGTTTCCTTCAGCGCCTTAACATCATTGGGTGTAAACGCCCGAATAACATGGCTCACACGATTGCCTAATTGTGACAACACAGTAGGTGGAATGTCTTGCACTAACTGAGAACAGAAAAAGATGCCTACTCCTTTGGATCGGATGAGTCGAATTACTTGTTCGATCTGATCCATGAATGCTTTGGGGGCATCCTTGAACAACAAATGCGCCTCATCAATGAAGAACACCAACTTGGGTTTATCTAAATCTCCAGCCTCTGGTAGTTTTTGATAGAGTTCGGCCAACAACGAAAGCATGAACGTAGAAAAAATCTCAGGCTGACTTTGCACATCAGATACGTTTAGTAAACTGATGACGCCTCGCCCATCCACCTTTTCCATTAAGTCCTCGATGTCAAAAGATTTCTCGCCAAACAGCCGCGCTACACCCTGTTGCTCCATCGCCACAATTTTTCGCAGGATGGTGCCAGCCGTTGATGATGAAATTTTTCCGTAGGCTTCTTTGATTTCTGCCGCCCCCGCGCCTTCTGACAAATAGTTAAGAACCTTTTTCAAGTCATTCAAGTCAACAATGGGAAGCTTTTTATCATCCGCATATTTGAATAGAATCATCAATACACCACTCTGAATATCATTCAACTCCAAGACCTTGCTTAACATCACGGGGCCAAACTCAGTAACCGTAGCACGCATTTGTGCTCCTACTTTTCCACTAAGTGAATAAAGTTCAATAGGAAATCCTGTGGGTTTGTAGCCGTCAAGACCAATTGATTTTAATCGTTCCTTGATCTTCTCATTGGGTGTACCTTTTTTCGCCATTCCCGAAACATCGCCCTTCATATCGGGCATAAAAACGGGGACACCTGCCAGCGAAAGCTGTTCGGCCATCAATTGAAGCGTGCGTGTTTTTCCTGAGCCTGTAGCACCTGAGACAAGTCCATGGCGATTCATCATCTTTAACGAAAGATTTACTCTAGCTTCTTTCACAATTTCACCTTCAAACACCCCAGCACCCAAGAAAATCGAAGCAGATGGGAATGAGTACGAAGATGTAATAGCCGTAACGAATTTCTCTTTTGACATAAGTTGCTAACGATAATGTTATAATTTCTTTTTCAGAAGCCAATCAATTTGTGGGTCATCGCCCATTTGAAAAACATGCTCGCCAAATTTCTCAAATCCCCACTTTGTATAAAAATGCTGCGCGTTGAAGTTGCGCTCCCAAACACCCAACCAAATCCAATCATAGTGATTTTCCCTTGCATAGATCAACGCCTTTTCCATCAAATTTTTACCAATCTGTTTTCCGTGATAAGCGGTATCAATGTAAAGGCGTTGTAGTTCAATGGTATTTTCCCCCAACTCATTCTTTACCTCGTTATTGAGACGAAGCCTTAAAAAACCAACCACTTTCTCTCCATAGCAAGCTAAATAGAGTACTGAAAGTGGTTCGTAATATTCGTCCTGCAGTTTCGACAGGCTATATGATTCCGTAAAAAAAGCCTTCATATTTTCGGGTGTATTGGAGTCTGCAAACGTGTCAGTATACGATCGTATCGCCACGTCACGCATGGCGGCAGTATCTTCAAAATTTGACCGTCTTATGGTGATTTTCTCCATACAGCAAAATAAAAAAGAAACCCCACTTTAAAGGCGGGGTCATCTTATAAATTATAAAGAATTATTTCTTATCCTGAAAATTCTGGAATGTATACGCGACCCCCAAAGACAGCGCCTGACTTATCTGAATTTCTTTGTCCTGGTCGTAAAAATACATGGCAATTCCACCGAAACTGACATTGATAAACTTATTCACCTTTGCCGTCAGATTCAAGTCCAATCTATGATCAATTCTATCTAGCTCCAGTTTTTCGTAATCGGCAAACAGAATATAACGCCACTTCAAGTTTATGTTGGTAGCAATGTCTTTATTAAATTCTGCCAATAATTGAAATGCCAGCCACTGGTAACGAACACTTTCACCTAGTTTCACACCATAAGGAGTAGGGTTTGTGATCGGATTATAAAACCGATTGACATCATTAACAATTGTAGCCCGTGGCGAAAATGGTGAAAGTCGCAGTTTGAAAAAAGTATTAGGATGATATTCAAATCCCAGAGCCGCAGTAATGTACGCGGGGGCAAAGGCACCAGAGATCAATGTACGTTGCTCTACACCTACTGCGTCTTTTGCATAGGAAAATCCGTCAGCAAATTGAGATTGTAAATTGGCAGAAACTGAAAAATCCCATTTCGGATTGATGGCACGGCCATAGCGGGTGTCCAAGAAAATACGATCAAGGGTTTTACGAGTACCCTGCCCTGCATTATTGACCATACCATAAAGGAGATCAATTTCATTATCCCAAGAATTTATTCCGTTTTTATAGTTGGCCTTATAATTCAGATACGCATTGAACCCAATGGAATTTATTCCCCCGGCTTTCCAATTAGAAGAAAAGGAGGCTTGATTGAGGTTGAGGCCAGCTTTAAATGCCTTTTTCCAATGGGTCACGGTGTCAACTTTAACAACTTGAGCATCGGTATTCTGAAAACAGACCAAAAAAGCAATTGATAGAATAGCGCAGTAACAGTGACTTCGAGATTTGAGCATAAATTCAACTTTGGTTTTTCGTAAAAATACAAAACCAACGATAAACCTCTAAATATTGCTCAGGCGGATCTCATCCAAGGCCACTTCTGTGAGGGGCTTGGTAATGAATTTAATTACGAAATCATTGTTGACAATTTTGTCGATGTCGCGCTTATTGTCAGAACTCGAAAGGATGATGACTTTGCATTTATTGCGAACTAGCTCTCCAAATTTTTCGAACTCGTAGAGGAAAACAAAGCCGTCTACAATTGGCATGTTTATATCCAGGAAAATAATACTTGGCAGGTTATCCGCATCATTCTGAAATTCACGCAAATAGTCTAAAGCACCCTTTCCGGAGCTCTTAACTTCTACCCGTTTGGCAAATTTCGTTATCTCAATAATCCGTTTACTAATAAAATTATCAGTATCATTATCATCAACCAACATCACCAACTCCAATACTTTCGCAGTATCTATCACCATTTCTTTAATTCATTAAACAACTCATCCAACCAAAATTTTAAGCCTACTTTACCTGATAGGAGCGCAAAATTATTCCTTTTTTGGAGTATTATTGAAGACCTATTGTATTGAATCAAATTTAGGTATGTATTCTTCCAAATAACCACAAGTTCCTGGGGTTACTTTCTTCTCACCTTGATTTTTTCGCCTTCTTTGACACTTAATTCTTTTTTGTCGTTCCAATCCATTAAGTCCTTGATTGTCACTCCGTATTGCCTGGCAATGGCATACAAAGTGTCGGTTTGATGTAACTTTTCCTCTTTTTCTGGCAAATACAAGATAATCTTCTGTCCAATCGTCAGCCCATTGTCAATGGCTAAATTGTTCCATTTTGCCATGTCGACAACCGACACTCCGTAAGTCTTAGAAAGGGAGTACAACGTTTCACCTTTTACCACAAAATGCTCCTTGCCCAATCGATCTTCTTTGAAAATCTTCTCAGGCACTTGAACCGCTTCAACTTGCTGAATAACAATCGTAGGTGAAGAATTGACTTGAGGTGCCTGACGATTTTCAGCCTTTACCTCCCAATTGAATGATTCCTGTTCGAGCGCAGCAATCTGTTCCTTTGGCACATCAGGAAGTTTGGGCAGTGGCTCCTCAGTTTGCTTTTTTGAAGTAAGCCAAACAGTTGAACCAACTTGCAGCCTTCCTTCAACATACCCTCGGTTCCACTTCTTGACCTTTTTTAACTGAACCCCGTATTGTTGACTAATCGACCATAAATCTTCACCAATTTTTACTTTGTGCTGCAACACGGTTGAAGATGTCTTCTTTCGCTCCATAAAGTAAAATGCCCCGGCTTCGACAGAATGATCTATCTGCATTTCGTTAAACTTTAAGAAGCGCGCCAACGTAATCCCGGCTTGGTCGGTCAACCCAACAAGGGTTTCCCCATCCAATGCTTTTATGGCTCTTAATCCGTTAATGAATTTTACCTCTCGATTCGGCTGATTCTTTTTTGGCGAAAGAGGTTTCGCCCTCGAGGCTATTTTTGAGGCTAATACAGGCGCAGGGCTTGCCACATTATCGATGACTCCATTTGGCACCACAACGAAGTAGGTTCTATCGTCAGGAATCATTCCAGTAAGTGCCCACTTATTGTATTCGCGGAGGACAGACTCATCCAATTTTACTTCATTAGCCAATTCGGTCAATGACTTTTTTGATTTTAATTCAATGGCAGCAGCTGTTATTTGGGGAGGTCCGTCAACGGCTTTTTCAAAAGCTACTTTATGCGCTATGAATTTTTTGATATACCAATAGGTATCGACTGTAACTTCAAAATGGCGTTTTCCATTGTGCTTGTCTCCCACAGATCGCTTGACTCCTCCAGCACCCATTTGGTAGGCTTGCAATGCCAGTATCCAGTTATCGAATTGTTGATTGTTCTGCTTGAGGTACCTGGCCGCTCCCCTTGAGGCAGAGAAAATATTCATCCGTTCGTCAATCTGCGCGTCTACCCGCAAGCCCACGCTGATCGCAGTAAAATCTTTAAACTGCCAGAAACCAACCGCATTGGAAACGGAGACCGCATCGGCCACCAACGAACTCTCTTGCAAAACCAGGTATTTTAAATCTCCCGGCACATTCTCTTCCGCAAAAATTTTATTGATAATCGGAAAGTATCTTTTTGCTCGCTCAACCTTTTGATCAAAGTATTTCGGGTTTCGGACAAGTGCATCAACATCTTCTTGAATTTCGCGTCTTGCCTCATCACGAATGGAGAGGGTCATGTCTGCAAAATGCATTTTGTGGGGCACCACAGGAGCTTGCGCGTATGAGGCAGCAACTCCAAAAAAAATGAGTGCGACTGCAAAAAATCTCATGGAAACAAAGGTAGTGAAAAGAACGCAACAAATTTCGGGTCTGTCAATTTTTGAGCTTTTGAATAAGCATGAGCCCATCGCGCAGTGGCAAGAGCATGCATGTAACACGGCTGTCATTACTGACTTTTTGATTGAAGGCTGCAACCGCTCGAGTATCTTTGTCCAATTTTGATTGTACCACTTTGCCGCTCCAAAGCACGTTATCGGCAAGGATAAAACCACCTACCCTCACTTTGTCAAATACAAGGTCATAGTAAAGGCTATTATTCTCTTTATCTGCATCTATAAAGACCAAGTCGAACTGTGTGGATATAGTTGGTATCAACAGCGATGCATCGCCAATCAAGTAGTCTATGGCACCACCCAATTTTGCCTCCGCAAAATAACCTCGAACCCGATTTTCTAGTTCTTCATTATTGTCGATCGTCATGATTTTCCCGCCCGCCCGAAGGCCTTCTGCCAGGCAAATCGCTGAGTACCCGGTAAAGGTTCCAATTTCTAAAATAGCAGAAGGCTTGATCATGTGGCTAATCATTGAAAGGAATCTTCCCTGTAAATGACCTGACACCATGCGCGGCATCAGGATATCTGCTTGTGTATCCCGATAAATCTTTTTTAACAAGTCAGATTCTACCGATGTGTGGGCTCTGGCATAGTTATCAATCTCGAGGGGTATAAACTCCATTCGACTAATTGGGCTCCATGATTAAACAACTCAATTCATCTTCTTTAAACATCTCATTGGCAATTTGCTGAAGTTGCAATGCAGATATACCTTTCACTCTTTCCTGAAGTTCTTCGAACGTTACTATCTTTTTTAAGTCCAATAAGTTGCGGGCCATCATCATCATAAAGCTAATGTTGCTCTCCTCTGCCATTGCTAAGTGCCCAAGTATTTGCTCTTTGGAGGAGGCCAGTTGCTTTATACCAAGCGGCATATCGCGTAGTTTTTTCATCTCCACTTTCACCAGCTCAATACTTTTTTTCATTTGAGAAGGCTCCGTGCCAAACGAGATCATAAAAATACCCGTATCTGTAAAGGGTACAAAGTGCGATCCTATTGAATACACAAATCCATATTTCTCGCGAAGTGCCAGATTCAGACGCGAATTCATTCCCGAACCACCTAGTATGCTGGTGAGGACATAAAATGCACTTCGCTTTTCGTCAGTCACTTTGTAAGCAGGCCGCCCGATGGCACACCTCCCCTGCTTGACCTCACGCTTCAAGGCAAGGTCTTTTGCTTTGTAGTTTGTAAATTTTTTTCTTCTCTTTACCGATGCCACAGCCGGTATACGACCCAAGTATTTTTCAGCCAATTGGATGACCTTTTCCATCGAACTATTCCCTACGGATGAGAAGATGATTCGGGAAGTATCTAAGTGCTCTTTTACAAAGGATTTAAAATCTGCCCGCTTAAATCTGCTCACCGTCTTTTTTGTGCCCAGTATATTCATACCGAGCGAATGTCCGGAGAAAATAAGTGCATCAAACTCATCCTGCAATGAATCCTCCGGGTCGTCAAAATACATGGACATCTCCTCCAAAATCACGTGCCGCTCTTTTTCAATTTGCGCGGCCGGAAAAACAGAATCGAACGTGATGTCTGCCAGTAATTCTATGGCTCTTTCAAAATATTCATCCCGAAGGGAGGCGTAGAACATAATCTTCTCTTTGTCGGTGAAGGCATTTAATTCTCCACCCAAGGACTCCAATCGATTGAGGATATGGAAGGACTTTCTTTTTTTGGTGCCTTTGAACGCCATGTGCTCCCAGAAATGGGCGATACCCTGGTTATCGGGGCTCTCGTCTCTACTGCCTATATCGAGCATGATGCCACAATGAACAATCTTGGTGGAGGCAACCTGGTTGTGAACCACCCGGATTCCATTGGGTAATGTGTGGATTTCGTAATTTCTCATTTGCACGGCAAAGTTAGCAATTCAATGGTAGGCTGCGCCCAAAAATTTTCCCGTCAACGAACGATACCGACCGCTCGCGGGCATCAACTTTTAATGCGTGTCGATATTTTTTAAAATTGAGAGCTATTTTTTGGCACTACACTTGTAACACCTTTCAACCATGGAAACACAAAAAGTAAAAACCTGCTTCACCATTACATTTACCCCTGATCAATACCAACGCGCTGTGTCTTATGTAGAAGATATGAGCAAACACCCACAGCGGGTTTACTGGCAAGGCAAAGAGGGGAAATCAAAAGAAGAATTAGTCATTGAGCAAATTGCTCATCGCGTACTGTCTGGGTTTTACAACAACGAGCCGTTCAAAGCAGGCAAACAGATTGTGCGGATGGATAGCATGACGTATTAGTCGACTCTTGCTGACGACTAAATCCGATCGATCACTTTTTCAATCAGCGACTCCACTACTTTTGTGGAATCTTTTGAGAATTTGTTTTTCATCCGATTCGCGATAATCGCATTGACACTTAGCACGTCATGTCCCAGCAATCTACCCATTGCATAGTAAGCGGCTGTTTCCATTTCAAAATTGGTAAGCCAAAACTCGCCTTTGTGATAGTAGTTCAAGTCTTCCAATAATTTCGGGAACCGGATCGGCACGCGTAGCTCTCTTCCTTGTGGGGCGTAGAAGCCAGGGCAAGTCACAGTGTTGCCCACCTGCATATCAAAAGCCAGTTGCTTGCGAAGCGTTTCAGAGCCTTGAGCTACATACGGCATAAACGGAAGGCCAATCTTTTTCTGAATATCGTGCGCTATGCCCGTCTCAAAGTCATCCATGGGCAAATCATAGAAATTCATGAGATTATCAAAACCCACGGCATAGTCCGAAACCAAATGAGAACCAACGGCAATATCTTCTTGCAAAGCCCCCGAGGTACCAATCCGAATAACCTTTAGCTTTTTCTTCTTCGCCTTGGGTTCTCGTGTTTTCAAATCGATGTTCACCAGGGCGTCCAACTCGGTAAAAAATATTTCAATGTTATCAGTTCCGATTCCCGTGCTG
>VYLZ01000014.1_pt1 | contig 122809 bp, 101 predicted proteins | sample 5115361 | NCBI WGS metagenome assembly VYLZ01 (sample SAMN12291805, study PRJNA351875) | freshwater metagenome | isolation source: freshwater lake | place: USA: Michigan, Sixteen Lake | collected 2013-08-07 | reverse complement strand
AACAGAGAAGTTAAGCCGCCTTGCACCGATGGTACTGGGATTAAACCTGGGAGAGTAGGTCGTCGCCGAATTTCAAAACCCCCAATCAGAAATGACTGGGGGTTTTTGTTTTAAGGAATACAACCCAAACTTTATGCCCCGTGCACAACTATTTCATGGGTCAGTAAGTGCCTTATTTTTGGGCCATGACCTCACAGGTAGCCATGCTGGACTGCAACAACTTCTACGCCTCGTGCGAGCGGTTGCTGCATCCTGAACTTAGAGATGCACCGATTGCAGTATTGAGTAGCAACGATGGCTGCATCATCGCACGGAGCAACGAAGTGAAAGCATTGGGTGTGCCAATGGGTGCACCATTACATCTTTGGCGTGACGTACTAAAGCAGCATGGTGTTCATTTCTTCTCAGCAAATTTCACTTTTTACGCAGATGTATCTGCACGTATTATCAAACTGATACGTGCACGCGTACCGGCAGTAGAAGTATATTCTATAGACGAAGCATTTCTTGACTTTGCGGGCATGGAGCGTTTTTACAACCTTAAAGCATTTTCATATACCCTCCGCGAAGAAATACTACAAGACACAGGGATACCCGTTTCTATAGGTATCGCACCGACGAAAGTACTCGCCAAGGTGGCCAACCGCCTCGCCAAAGACCGCAAGACCTATGTGGAACAATTGCTAACCCTGGAAGAGCAGCAAGCAGTACTACAGAACATGCCTGCCCACAAAGTGTGGGGGGTGGGCAGGCGTAACGCCGAACATCTGCAGCGGCTGGGCATACGCACAGCCTGGGACTTGCGCAATGCCGACCCAGTACTACTGCGCAAACTGCGTAGCGTAGTAGAGGAGCGCCTGGTGCTGGAGCTGCGCGGCATTCCCTGCATCAGCCTACAGCAGATGAGCAAACCTAAAAAACACATTGCCACCACGCGTTCGTTTGGTACACCCGTAACAGACTATGAGAGCCTGCGCCAGGCCGTGGCTTTTTACACAGCCAATGCAGCCATCAAACTCCGCCAGCAGGGCAGTGCTGCGGGCGCATTGCAGGTGTATATCCGCACCAATCCCTTTAGCAAAGTGGATGCACGGTATCACAACGAAACGTATATAGACCTACCTGCGCCCACCTGCTATACGCCTGACCTTGTTCACCATGCGGTTGACGCGTTGCGCGAGATTTATGCGCCGGGCTACCGCTATGCTAAGGCGGGTGTTGTGCTGCTGCGCATCGTGCCTTGGGATCAGCTGCAACACACGCTGTTTGATTTGTCTATACAGCCACCTGCACGCCAACTCCGAGCCATGCGCACGGTAGATACACTAAATGCTAAGTACGGCAAAGGCAAGCTGGCCTGGGGCGTTTCACACAAAGGAGAGGCGTATGAGTGGATGGCTAAGGCGGAATTCAAATCTACGCCCATTGATATGGATGTTACAGACGAAGACCGTGCTCGCACCAAGCCTTGGTGGTGATGTTTAGAAAATATTAAAACAGCAACTGTTGCCCACCTGCCCGCTCATGGTCTAGCAGCCATCGCTTACGCCACAGCCCGCCGCCGTAGCCAGTTAGAGAACCATCAGCACCTATTACACGGTGGCAGGGGATAATGATACTAATGGGGTTCTGCCCATTGGCCGCGCCTACAGCACGCACGCTTTTGATGTCGTCCAGCTCCAGCGCAACCTCACTATAGCTCGCAGTTTGCCCAAAAGGGATATGCTGCAATTACTGCCAAACCCGCTGTTGAAAGGGGCTGCCAGCAGGTGCCAGCGGCAAGCCAAATGCTTTGCGCGTGCCTGCAAAGTATTCAGTAAGTTGATTTACTGCTGCCTGGGTAAGGGCATTTGTATTTGCATTCTCTTCTTGTTCATCTACAAATAAAATAGAGCGTAACACCCCCGCATCTGCCGTAATACGCAGCCAGCCTACAGGCGAATGCAAGTATTGAACAAACGAGATCATGCTTCTACACCCAGCCACAGCCGCACCCCGTAGCCGATACTGAATGTGAGCAAAGCCACACCCAGGCTTATAAGCGCCATCTCAATGAAGCGACGCAGGAAAGGTGTATCCTGCACTACCGCCAGGTAGAAAGAAGCTATCAATAAAATGAGTAGCGCTGCTCCCAGGCTCAGTGCCAGGCACAGGTACATATTGGTAAATAGAAAATAGGGTGTGATGAGAACGACTACTGTAACTACATACGCAAGCCCGGTATAAATGGCAGCCGTGAGTGGGTGCTGGGTGCTGCGATTCCCCTTGCTCTCCACCTGGCTGCGGACAGCAATGTACTGACTGGCTGCCATGCTTAGCGAAGCCGCTAGCCCTGTGATGAGGCCTACTACTGCAATGAGCCGCGTGTTTTGTAGCGCGAGTGTAAAGCCTGCAAGTGCACCTGTAAGCTCTACCAGTGCATCGTTAAGGCCCAGCATTACACTGCCGATGTAGTCCAGCCGCTCTTCGTTGAGCAATGCAATGAGTGCCTGCTCATGTGCCGCTTCATCGGCCTGAATTTCTGCGGCACCTGCATAGTGCTGTGATAGCTTGGCATACTCTGCTTCCACATCGCCCTCCATACGCTCCAGCAGCTTGAGCGCAAACGTAACCCCGAATACACGCGCCAGCAGAGAGAAAAAAAATACCTGCAGCTTATCTGGTGCTACGTCCTGCGCGGTCTGGCTACGCCAGTAGTCATAGTGACGCAGTTCGTCATTGGCGATGCGTTGTAGCACCGCACGGTTTTCGGCGTGTGTTGTTACCCCCAGCAGCTGCATACAGATGTGGTGCTGCGTGATTTCGCGCCGCTGAAGGGACAGGATCTTAAGGGTTTTTGAACCAATCATTTTTATTAATCTAACTCGCTAGATCATTTGAGGGATCTATTTTCCCGATGGGATGAATTGTAAAACTGGGTTTGGCTAGTTCGTTTTTTAGATTTTCAAATTCTTCGTTAGAGATTACATCGATGCTTTGCAACCATTTGAATGTTCTTAACTGCTCCTCTACGGGAATGCTCTTATCTATTGTTCCGTACTTTAATCGAAAGAACTCTTTCCTTTTCAGAAGTAATTCATTTACAAATTGCTTAACCTCTGTTTCTTTGGGATCATCTAAAAAGAATAAAACATTACTACTTCCACCTGTGATGGCTAAGTAACTTTCTTTTCTACGAAAAAACAAATATGCAAGTATTGAAACTGCCATAACTCCAGCAAAGAACAAAAAATATACATCTACTTTGCTACTACCGGCTAATACTCCTAGGACTGAAAAGAAGAGTTTGATTGACGATAGAGTTATTGATGCCAACCATAAAGTTCCTTTATATCTGCTTTCAATAATTTTATCACCAATTTCTTCAAATGTTAGAAAGCTGGTTACATGAGCCCGTTCTGTATTTTCCGTAATAGAAAGCCCTCTGTCATTCAATTCAAAGCAGCGCGATAGAAAGGACCATTTCGTTTGGTTTAATGATTTCATAACTATTTTTAACCTATAAAATTAGATAGTGTTGACATAATTTACGTCCATCGGGCTCGCTACTGCACCCGTACCGTACATCCCTTTTTTGTAACGAATGCTGGGGCTGGGTATCACCTCGCCTAGGCCCAGCGCGGGCCAGATGGCATCCACTTTGGCAATGGTTTCATCGGTGCTTACCAGTATGTTGGGCCAGTCGCGCGTAAAGCCATCCAGCTCCAGCGTTTTGCGCGTACCGTCCAGTATCAGCGTGGCCTGCGTGTCGCCCTCCCCCTCGATGATAATACTGTCGCGTTTTACATCGGTATTGTTGCTAAAGCGCCACATAGCATCGCCCATGCGTGATACATCTATGCCTGCATCCAAAAAGAGTATCACTTTAACTTGTGCAAACATGGGTAGGGCCGCTAGCTTCCGGCCTAGTTCTTTTACCTGCCCTTTGCGCGATTTGCTTATTGTGACAATTACCAATGAAATCCCATCACGAAGTGATGCATCATTTACGGTGTCAATCTCAGGGAACTGTATTTTCAGCGTGGCCGAATCTATGTGCACGCCTTCCAGATGTAGTGGGCGCGCATCTGCTCGAATCTCTTCTGGCAGTTTGCGTGTTGCATCTATACCCAGCTTGCCACCAAAGGCCATCTTGCTGCAGCTGTGGTCCAGCACATCTATAGGCCCCTGACCTATCACGATGTCCTGCTGCGGGTCGCAGTGCTGGCTCACATAACGTGACAGTGCTGCGTAATCTTTGATGTTAGCGTCTTTGTCTACAATTACCATCATCTTGGTAAACATCATCTGGCCTGCACCCCAGAGGCTGTTCATCACTTTCAGCCCCTGGCCTGGAAAAGTTTTGTCTATCTGCACAATCGCCATGTTGTGAAACACGCCTTCTATAGGCAAATCCATGTCAATAATCTCAGGCACCATGGTCATCTTAATAGGTGCTAGGAAGATGCGCTCGGTAGCCTTGCCTATCCAGGCATCTTCTTGTGGCGGGATGCCTACTATCGTGCTGGGGTACACCGCGTCTTTACGGTGTGTAATGGCGGTGACGTGAAACTTGGGATAGTAGTCGGGTAGGCTATAATATCCGGTGTGGTCGCCAAAAGGGCCCTCCAGAAAGAAGTCCTCGCTTGGGTCCACGTAGCCTTCTATAACAAAATCAGCATCTGCGGGCACCTCCATGTCTATGCTCACACACTTCACAAGTTCCACTTGCTTCTTGCGTAGAAAGCCCGCGAGAATATACTCATCAATGCCGTCAGGCAAGGGGGCTGTGGCGGCGTAGGTATACACAGGGTCGCCGCCCAGTGCGATGGCCACCGGCATGCGCTTGCCCAGCTTTTTGTATTCTTCAAAGTGGCGGCGGCTCACCTTGTGCAGCTGCCAGTGTATGGCAGTGGTCTGTTTGTCAATGACCTGTATGCGGTACATGCCCACGTTGCGGCTGCCGGTGTTTGGGTCTCGGGTGTGAATCACAGGTAGCGTAATGTAGCGGCCGCCATCTTCGGGCCAGCACTTCATGATGGGTATCTGGTTCAGGTCGGGTTTCTGCATCACTACTTCCTGGCAGGCACCACGGCCGTTTAACCGCTTGGGCATCCAGCTGGCAAACTGCCCCAGCTTGGGCAGCATCTTCAGCTTGTCCATGATGCCTTCCTTAGGAGCCGTGAGCAGTTTAAACAGGCCCTCTATCTCTTTGGCAATATCATCCAGGTGCTGTACACCCAGCGCCATGCACATGCGTTTATAACTACCCATGCTGTTGATGAGCAGCGGGAATGGCGTGCCGGTGTTTTCAAACAGCAGCGCGGGGCCATCCGTTTTAGATACCCTGTCTACGATTTCTGTTACTTCTAGTTCAGGGTTCACGTAAGCCGTGATGCGCTTCAGTTCGCCAGCTTTTTCCAGGGCTTCAATGAAATGATGCAGGTTTTTGTATGCCATTGGTATTTGTTTAACGTGCAAATATACCCAACCCAACACTGTTAAGTTGCTTTGGTTCCTCTGGCCACGTGCCTAGACTACCTTAGAATCAATTCAATTAGGATGCTTTCTTCAAGCGGCTTATTGAAGAGCCTAAGCATGTTCACCTTGCTCAGGTAGTGCCACTTCAGGCTCATCTTCAACATCTTCTACACGGCTTACGGCCAGCGTTACGTAGAAAGTAGACCCCTTGCCAGGCTCACTCTCGCACCCCACAGTGCCGTTCATCATCTCAACCAATTTCTTTACAATGTTTAGCCCAAGGCCCGTACTGCTTTCCCCACCTGTAGGCCTTGCGCTCAGGCGGGCAAACTTGCCAAACAGGCGTGGCATGTCTTTGGGCAATATGCCGGGCCCCTCGTCCTTTATCTCAATGCGAACGGCATCTCCTTTCTCATACGCTTGCACATACACAGTGGCCCCGGTGGGCGAAAATTTTACAGCATTGGACACCAGGTTGTCTAGCACCTGCGTTACAGCCATTTTGTCGGCAAGCACGTAGGGCAGCGGGTCTTCGTAGGTCAACTTGAGGCCAATGTGTTTGGTCTGTGCACGGGTGCGGTAGTTTTCCGCAACACTCTCTAGCATCGGCACAAGGTCCAGGGCTTCGGGTATCAGCCCCACCTTGCCTTGTTCAAGCCTGTTGCTCTCCAGCAGGTTCTGCACGATGTCCATGATCTGGTCTGCACTAATCTGTACTTTATTGGCGTAGTCCAGTGTTTCTGCCTGCGACAGCCGCCCCGCAGATTCTTTGAATAAATTGATAAAGATGCGAATGGCCGCTACAGGGTTCTTGATGTCATGTGCCGCAATACCAATGATTTCATCTTTTTCATCGCCGAGCTGTTTTAACTCTTGCGCTTGCGCATCCAGCAGGCGTACCTGGCGTGTGATTTCGGCATTGGCTATCTGCACCTCCTCATTTTTCCTCCGCACCTGCTGTTCGCTCTGTATGCGTTGGCGGTACCGTATAATCAGCAATCCGAAAATGATGGCCAGCAGCGCATAGCCTACAATCAACAGGTTGCGATACACCTGTTGCATTTCGTCGTTTTTACGTAACAGTGCAATCTGCCCTTCCTTTTTCTGCGATTCAAACTTTAACTCCGCATCTGCAAAAATGCGCAGGCGGTCCTTGCCAGTGATGGAGTCATTGGCTGCTTGCCATAACCTGCTATACTGCAAAGCTTCAGCGTAAGCCAGGTTTTTCTCTTGCGCAGCGCCCATTGTCTTATACGTGTCACGCAGCAGGCTCAGTGAATTCAGCTTGGCCGAAAGGGACAGTGACTTCTGTGCAGTAGCTAGCGCCTCCCTGTTCAGGCCCAGCGCGAGCTGAACTTCTGCTATGCGGTTCAGGGTAGGCGCCAGCATAAAGTCGTCGCTGCGGCCGCGTGCTATATCTGCTGCTTGTGTGAAATTCATCAACGCTGCATTCCATTGTTTCTGCTGCTGGCGAATCACACCTTGGTTGCTCAAGGATTCCCACACCACCACTACATTGCCCGTGGTCCTGGCCAGCTCTAGCGCATGCACTGCTGTGTGCTCGGCCAGTGCATGCTGCCCCAATTTGATGTACACGCTTGCCAGGTTGCTTAGCGTAACGGCCAGCGCAGCGCTGTCACCACGTGTCTGCTGCCGTGCGCGCAGTTGCTGAAAGTAGCCCAGCGCCTGTTCTGGCTGGTAGTTGTCAGCCAGCAGTTCAGCTATATTGTTTAGTGTTTTCTCTGCTGCAAGGGTCTCGCCTATCTTCTCCCGCAAATCCAGCGCCTCAGTGTATTTGTTTATGGCGCGTGCATAGTTTGCCTGGCGGTAGTGGTAGTTGCCTTCGCGGTGCAAGGCTAGCGCCAGCAGGCTCAGGTTTTGCAGTTGCTCAGCCTGCCACTTAGCCCTTTCTATATTGCCTATGGCCTGGTTGTAGTCACCTTGTGAGAGGTAGTATGTACTCAGGGCCAGCCGTGCCCGTATGCCACCTTCCTTATAGCCTGCTTTTTCAGCTAACGCAAGCGCTTCGCGGGCTTTGGACACAGCCTGCTGCGCATCTATACTATGTAAAGTTTCTGCCTGGCGGCACAGGTTGTTTATGGTGGCAGTATCTGCATCGGTAGCATGCAGGGAGGCGGCCGTAAACAGAACCCAGCCCAGCAATACCGCCAGCATGCGCACACTGCTATCTAAGTTTTTTGAAATACCCCCCATGCTAGACCTTTCTGGCAGGGTATGCTGTAACAGATAAACCCGCACCCTTAAAACTACAAAATAGTAACGCCCATCTTCTGCATAAACCCGCTTTTATCGGTGTAAATCAGGGGTTTAGTATGCGCTTATCATAGTTTGGTAAGCCCGTTTGCCCGTGCGATTAGTTCCGTCAGGTCCAGCACTTTGATGCTTTCCTGCTGGTTTGCATACTTAACTCCGTCAGTCATCATGGTATTGCAGAAAGGGCAGGCCACGGCTACGTAGCTGGGTTGTGCCGCTATCACATCTTCGGTGCGTTCGGTGTTTACTTCTTTGCGGCCTTTCTCAGCTTCCTTAAACATCTGCGCGCCGCCTGCGCCGCAGCACAGCCCATTGCTCTTGCAGCGCTTCAGCTCTACCAGGTCTGCATCCAGCGCTTCTATCACTTTACGCGGCGCTTCATACACCCCATTTGCGCGGCCCAAGTAGCAGCTGTCATGATAGGCTATTTTCTTCCCCTTGAATGTGCCCCCTTCTACCTTCAGTTTCCCTTCATCAATAAGCCCTTGTAAATACTGGCTGTGGTGTACCACGTCGTAGCTACCGCCCAGCGCAGGGTATTCATTTTTTAGGGTATTGAAGCAGTGCGGGCAGGTGGTTACTATTTTCTTTACCCCGTAGGTATTCAGCACCTGTATGTTCTGCGCGGCCTGCATCTGGAACAGGAACTCATTCCCCGCACGCTTGGCAGGGTCGCCGGTGCAGGTTTCTTCTGGCCCTAGCACGGCATACTTGATGTTCAGGTGCGAGAGTATCTTTACAAAGTCGCGGGTTACGCGCTGCGCCCGCTCATCAAAGCTGCCCGCGCAGCCCACCCAGAATAGAATCTCAGGTTGCTCGCCGCGTGCAGCGTAGTCGCTCATCAGGGGTACGGTCACTTGCATGGGTTTTGAATATTCAGTATTGAAGAAGTATTAGTTGCTAGCTGTTTTTAAATTGCTGCTCCCCTCGCCTTCCCACTATTCCGCTCCCAGAACACCCCATCCGTGTAGCCCTGTATGCGCGGTTCGCTTTCGGCCAGTGCCAGCCGTTTCAGTGCCCACAGGCAGTACTCCTCTGCCTGCTCTATGGCGATGAAGTTGCGCCCCAGCTTCTGCGCTACTACAGCCGTAGTGCCGCTACCCGCAAAAGGGTCCAGTACCACATCGCCCGGCTGCGTGCTGGCCAGTAGCAGTTTGGCCACCAGCTTTTCCGGCTTCTGCGTGGGGTGGGCGGTATTTTCGGGCATGCTCCAGAAGGGGATGCTGATGTCTGTCCACAGATTGCTAGGATGAGTTAGCCTAAAGTTACCGTTTTCAGTTGCTTCCCAGTCTTTGGGTTCGCCGTTTACTTTGTATGGAGCTATCACCTTTCGCTTCACTTTTACCGCCTCTGCGTTAAAGTAAAAATCTTTTTTGTGTGCAGTGGCAAACCAGATGTCTTCGCTACAGTTCTTCCAGTTCGCTTTTGCGCCACGGCCTTTTTCGCGCTCCCACGTGATGCGGTTCTGTATGTGCAGGTGTTTGGCAAGTACAAGGTGTATGCTGGTACTGGTCAGCCAATCGCCACACACGTACACGCTGGCGGTAGGTTTGAGCAGCGGCAGCAGTTGAACAAACCAGGCCTCAAACCATTCGGTATAAGCCGCTACATCTGTGCGCTCAAAGTGCTGGCCGCCAAACGTTCGGCTCAGGTTATACGGCGGATCTAAGAATAGCAAATCAACAATACCGAGTGGCAAACTCGGCACAGCATCCTCCAGTGACTGGCATAACACGCGGTTCAGCACAACGTCAGTATCGGATGGTGCGCTCACTTTGAGTATCCCTTTCTCCAGTGCCGCGCGCTCTTCCACACCCAAAATGAGTGTGCGGTTTCGCGGGGCGGGCATCTTTACAGTTGGCATGCGGGCTGCTAGCGGTGGCTAATCATTCCTTGCTCCACTTTTCATAGTCTGCAAATACACCATCCAGCTGTACTTTGTAGGGTGTCACTGTTTTGATGTCGGCATCGGGCGCTTTCATCTTCTGCAAGTTTTCATACGCCTGCTTCATCATCCCTTTGTAGCTCTCAGGTACATCCGGGTTGCTAAGCGCTGCTTTCATTTGTGGCTCACCTTCTTTTATCTGGGCCATCTCTATAGGATACCGCAAATACATATACGCCCGTATCACTTTGAAGGAAGTGCCTGTTACCTCGCCCCCACTGCCATACCCATGTTTTAACGCAATCGCGGTTACTTTCATACACAGTGGGTCGGTAGCGTAATTCTTCTCGCAGTTAGCAGTTCGTAGTGCTTTACGCTCAGCAGGAGTAAAACTCTGCATGTCTTTGTGTAGTGCCAAAAATAACTTTATGTTACCCTCATTAATGAGTTTGTCATCCACGGTAAAGGGCATGCCGAAGGGTGAGTTAGACCGCTGTGGCCCGCCCATCATACCAGGTCCGCCCATCATCTGTTGGGCTGCCAGATGAATAGGTAATGACAAAACAATCAATGCCAATACCGTGAAGAATAATTTAAGCATATAGAGTTGGGATGAGGTTGTGCAAAAGAATATTAAGACTTTGTAGGTACTTCTATGTCGTTGGCCCAGTTGAACCGGTCGCTTGCGCTCAGCGGCCAGGGGTTGCCTGCATTTTGCAGGTTGTTAAACATACTGTTGAGTTGCTCTGGCGCGGCGCTTTCTTCCATTACGGCATATTCCCGTAGCTGGGTAATGATAGATACCGGATTTATATTCACCGGGCAGGCTTCGGCGCAGGCATTGCAGGTGGTGCATGCCCAGATTTCTTCTTTCGTCAGGTAGTCGCCTAGCAGGCTCTTGCCATCCCCCTCAAACTTTCCTTTTGCATCTATGATTTTGGCAATATCCTCCACGCGGTCACGCGTATCCATCATCACCTTGCGTGGGCTTAGCAGCTTGCCGGTTAGGTTGGCGGGGCACACGCTTGTGCAGCGGCCGCACTCGGTGCAGGTATAGGCAGCTAGCAAGTCCGTCCATTTCAGGTCAGGGGCATCTTTGGCGCCAAACTTTTCTACTGGGGCATCTGCCACAGGCTCCGCGGGCGTAGCGTAGGGGTCGCCGGTCAGTATCAGCTCGACTTCTTTTTTCACGCGCTCGTTTATGGCAAACTGTCCCAGCGGCTTCACGTGTGTATCGCTATAATATACGTGCGGGAAGGCCGTAAAAATATGAAAGTGCTTGCTGTAGGGTATGTAGTTCAAGAAGGCAAGTATGCCCAGGATATGAAGCCACCAGGCTATCCGCTCCAGCCCATGCAGCATGCCACTATCAAAGTTTTGAAACAGCGGCACAAACAGGCCACTGAAGGGGAAGCTGCCATAGGCGGCCAGTTCACCCCGCTGCTGCAGCACCAGCTCGCTAGCATTCATGGTTACAAGGCACGTTATTAGAAAAATTTCTGTCCATAAAATAATGGCTGCATCGCGGTGGTTGCCTGTTTTCATTTCCACACCCGTAAAGCGCTTGATGTGGCCGGGCCCGCGGCGGAGTAGGAAGCCCACCGTAGCCACCAGCACCAGCACCATAAAAATTTCAGCACTGGCTGTGATAAAATCATACATACCGCCTAGCATGCCGCCCAAGATGCGGTGCGTACCAAAGAGGCCATCTATCACTATTTCCAGCACCTCGGCATTGATAATCAGAAATCCTGTATAAATAAAGATGTGCAGAATGCCAGGAATAATGCGTACTGCCATCTTACCCTGGCCTATTGCAATGCGCAGCACATTTTTCCAGCGCTGCGCGGCGTTGCCTACTGGTGGGGTAGGGCGGCCCAAGTTTATGTTCCGCCGAATCTTACTTACCTGGCGGGAAAACAAAAAGCCAGCCGTAGCCAGCACGGCGGCAAATAAAAGCTGCGAGACAATAGCCATAGGTATGCAGGGCGAATCAACGTAAGGAACTACCACCCGTTTTTAGGGCAACGGGTCAACAAGCGAATATAGCGGCTAGCGGCTTACGCAGCCGCTATAACACCTTTATTCACATTTGTTTAGAGCGATACCAGCCTTAGCAGCACACAGCCACTTATAGCGCCTTATTCCCATTGACTGAAATCTAAAACTCCGTATATTTGCATCCCCAAATGGTGATGTAGCTCAGTTGGTAGAGCAGTAGACTGAAAATCTACGTGTCGGCGGTTCAATTCCGTCCATCACCACAACCCGCCCTTCCTGCCTAGGAAGGGCGTTTTTATTATGGGGGCTTGTGTATTGATAAAAGCACTGCGCAAAGTTTCTCAGCCACAGCACACACCTTGAGCTTGCTTCCAGGGCCAATTCTTCTTTTCCGGCAAACCAAGCGAGAGGAGTGTTAGAGGAAGCTCCCTAACCTGCACACAATCAGCCCATTATGCCAAGAGTTATGCACCGTGCATAACTGTCCACCGCTACATGGGCCGCCGTATTATTGTCATAAGAAGCTGTTAGTAGCACAAGCCACAGGCAGCCTTCCCGAAACCCAGCCGGCCGGCAGTTTCTTTCTCTTAAACTTTCTAAATCGCCCGGGCGTAATTTTTATTCTTCAGGTTATGTAAACCGAACCCCAAGCACATAGTATCCCAGCACGCAGGCTAGTTAAGGCTCCAATAGGAAACGGACAACCGGTACACTTGCGTGGCAAGTCAATGGCGAGGATTGACGGTGGGAGAGCTGTGCACACGGGCGATGTATACAAAACACTTGGCTGCTACCAGGCTGCCCCGCGCTGAAACATCAGTGAGGGGCGGCCTATAGTGGCGTAGCCAAACAGGTGTGCTGGTTTTCTAAACGCTTAATATGCTATCCCTGCAAGCTGCTCACTGCGCACCCACAGTTTCTCACGCACCGCCACATCATTCACTATCGGATTCATATTCGCCTCACGCTTTTTCACAAAATACTTGCCATTGCTCTTCTGCACAGTTTCACTTGTTGCCAGGTATATGCTGGTTTCAGCGCCTTCGTTCAGGCTGCTGCCACTCACGCCAAAACCCGTCTTCAGCAGCTTGGTCGTTATCACGCCCGGATGCAGGGTATTGCAGGTTAGGGTGCTGCCTTTCAGTTTGCTGGCCAGCTGTAGGGTAAACAGTACGTTGCATAATTTGCTCAGTGCGTATGCCGCATATCCGTCAAAGAGGCGCTCGGCATTCAGGTTGTTTTCGTCCCACGTAGCGCGGGTGTGCGCCACGGAGCTCACGTTCACAATTCTTGCATGTGCTGCTTCTTTCAGGCGGGGCAGCAGCAGCCCCGTGAGTAAGAAGTGCGCCAGGTGGTTCACCGCAAACGTAAGCTCCAGCCCAGCCCCATTCAGTTGCTTCTGCTTCATAAACACCCCCGCATTGTTGATGAGTACATCTAGGGCGGGGTGCGCTGTTGTAACCGCCTCCGCCAGTGTGCGCACCTGTGCCAGATCGGCCAGGTCGGCTGCTACAGGTATAAACCTTTTGTGGCCAGTGGTCTGTTGCAGTTCGGCTACGGCAGCTTCTGCTTTGGCTTCGCTGCGGCCGTGCACCAGCACGGTGTGGCCTTGCTTGCCCAGCTCGGTGGCGGTCTGCTTACCTATACCGTCAGTAGCACCGGTTATAAGGATAGTTTTATTACTCATACTTTATCATCTTTTATAAATATAGCAGATTTATCTATATCGAGATGCCATTATGTATGAATTCTGCCTTGCATGGGGCTGCTGGCCTGCGCATGTTTTATCTTAGGGATGCGGCCCGCCTGCCAGGCTTCACGCCCCGCCAGCACCGCATAGCGCATGGCCCGTGCCATCTGCACCGGGTTTAGCGCCTCAGCCACCGCCGTATTGAGCAAGATGGCGTCGCAGCCCAGCTCCATCGCCAGGGCCGCATCGCTGGCCGTGCCAATGCCCGCATCTACAATCACGGGCACCTGCACTGCAGCGCGTATCAGCTCCAGGTTGTGCGGGTTGCGTATGCCCAGCCCGCTACCGATAGGCGCCGCCAATGGCATCACTGCAGCACAGCCCACATCTTGCAGCCGGCGGCACAGTATGGGGTCGTCGGGGCAGTAGGGCAATACCGTGAATCCCAGTTTCACGAGTTGCTCACACGCATCCAGGGTTTCCAGTGCATCAGGAAGCAGCATGTATTCATCGCCTATCACTTCCACCTTAATCCAGCTCACGCCCAGCGCCTCACGCGCAAGCTCAGCGGTGAGTACGGCATCTTGTGCCGTGTAGCAGCCTGCAGTGTTGGGCAGCAGCTGATACTGCTGCAAGTCAGCCTCTGCCAGAAAGGTCTGGTCCCACTGTTTCAAGTTTATGCGGCGCACACTTACGGTAATGATTTCCGCCTGCGCTGCGGCAAGTGCTTCCAGCAAGGTAGTGGTACTGGGGTAGCGCGAGGTGCCCAGCAGCAGGCGGCTGCCAAAACTTTTCCCGCCTATTGTCAGCGGGTCTTTGCTAAAATCAGCAGTAGGGGCTTGCATAGTCAGTGTAAAGATACACAGGTGGTTTGAGCTTTACCCGTAATTTGCCAGCCAGCCATCTCGCTATGTCCAGCCAAAACCTACCCGCAAAGCTTCAGATTAAGCACGGCCATAAAGTCAAGCTTGTCAATGCCCCTGCCGGCATGGCTGTGCTGCTGGTGCCGCTGCGTGCGGGTGCAACCCTTGCTGGCCCTGCGGCAAGAACCTGTGATGTTGTGTTGCTATTCGTTGAACATAGCGATGCATTAAGCAAGCATTTCATAAAAGCAGTTGGGGCATTGGCGGCGGGAGGCGTTTTATGGGTATTGTATCCCAAAGGAACCAGCAAAAACTACCAAACGGATTTGAATAGAGACAAAGGCTGGAATGTTTTATATGATGCCGGATACATCATGGTTTCCAGTATCTCCATTGACGAAGACTGGACGGGGCTGCGTGCCAGACAAGGAACAGCAGAAGAAATAGAGAAATGGAAGAACTGGAAAGTAACTACGAAGAAAGATACCGCTGGCAGGATAGTGGAAGTGCCACCCGACTTAGCCGCTGCACTGAAGAAAAACACAACTGCCCAAAAAATATTTGATGGCTTTGCTTACACCCACCGCAAAGAATATGTGCGCTGGGTTACTGAGGCCAAAAAGCAAGAAACACGTGAACGCCGTGTAGCCAAAACAATAGAGATGATTGCAGCGAACAAGAAATTCAGCTAGCTATCAATTGCCCTTCTGAAAAATTGATTCACGGGCTCGTCAGCATCGTAATACTTTATCAGCGTTTTGATGATGTTCTTATCAAAAGCATCTTTGGGCTCCAGGTTGCCTGCGTAGTAGAATTGCTTCTTCTTGAGTATTGGCATTTTATCAGTATCCGCTTCAAAATCTTTGGGGGCGCGTTTCAGTTCTTCGCCTTTAATTTCACCAAACAGTTTTTTAAATGGAGCTGCCTTAACCAGTTTTTGGAACTCAGCATAGTGGTAGCTGATTTCCTGCCGCACTTTGTAGAGGCTGGCGGGCTGCAGCTCCCAGCAGCCCCCTGCAACAAAATTCTCTTTGTGTGAAAATTGAATATACAATCCTGGTACTTCACTCTTTTTCCCGCCTGGGCTTATGGCTGCCCCTAAATTCAGCTTATAGGGGTCTTTGTTTTTGCTGAAGCGTATATCTCGGTTGATACGAAAGATGCAATCGCGCGCTTTAAAGGTGCTATACGCCGGATCACGCTTTACCAGTTCCGCCAACAAATCTGTTATCAGGTGCTCAAAGGGCTCCTTCACATGCTGCTCATACTCCTTCCGGTGGTCAGCAAACCAAGCACTGGTGTTGTTTTTTTCCAGTGCTTTGAAGAAGCGATGCATCTCGGGGGTAAAGTAGCTCATAGAAATGAATAGATGATTAAGATTATATCTTGCTCAGTTAGAACAAACTTAGCAGGATTCAGGTTCAAGTTCATTTACGTGAGGTCCCCGCTGTATAACTGGCAAACGCTGCCCATGGCCCATGCACAGGTGCAGGTGCCTTGAGCGTCAGCATTTCTTTAAGTGTGGGGTGCTCTATCTGCAGGGTATGCGAAAAAAGTGCGATGCTCTGGTCTGCCAGGAAGGGCGTATTGCCATACTTTGCATCGCCAATTAGCACGCAGCCAATGCGTGCAAGCTGCACGCGTATTTGATGCTGGCGACCCGTGATGGGCGCTACCTGCAGCAGTGCATGGCCACCTACGACGGCAAGTGTCTTGTAGTGTAGCTCAGCAAGTTGCGCCCCTTCGGTGGGCTTGTCGTAGGCGCGCACGATATTTTTGCCGGGTAGTTTTTTTAAGAAATGCTGTAGGGTGCCCTCCAGTTCAGCGGGTGCACGGGCTGCAATGGCCAGGTAGGTTTTATGCAGGCTGCGGCTTTTAAACTGTTCGGTAAGGCGGGCAGCGGCTTTGCCCGTTTTGGCAAGCAGCAGCAGGCCGCCTACTGGCCTGTCTATGCGGTGCAGCAGCGCCACATACGCCTCGCCGGGCTTCTTATACTTCACCCGGATGTATTCTTTTGCCCAGTCCACCACGCTGGTGTCGCCGGTGGTATCGCCCTGCGAGAGCATACCGAAAGGCTTGCTCACCGCCAGCAGGTGGTTGTCTTCAAACACGATTGCGGGTGCGGGCGGTGGGGAAACAGACATGCGGGCGGGTAAAAGCAAACAACCGGATTTCAAACATACGCTTACTATAGCAAAATGTAGTACGTGGTAACACGCAGAGAATAGCTGTGGGTTTTAGCTTTTCCAGTATCTTCATCACGTCGTAATGCACCTGCAGGCGCAGGTAGCTGGGCGGCAGTTCCTTCTCGGCAGTCTTCCTTACGTATGGCGCTTTACACAGCCGACTATCTACTTACCCCGCAAGGTTTACGCGCAGGCCACACTGTGGTACTGAGCGAGCGCGGCGAGGTAGAGGCCGTGCATGACAGCGTATTGCCAGATGCTGAAGCAATTCAAGGCATCCTGAGTCCGGGCTTTGTGAATGCACACTGCCACCTGGAGCTTACCGCACTGCGCGGTATTGTGCCGAAGAACACGGGCATGTCCGGCTTCATCAAAGGGCTGCAGGCTGCGCGCCTATTGAAAAGTAGCGCCGAACTGGAGAATGCAGTGACTGGTGCGCTGGACGAAGCCTGGGCTACCGGCACACAGGCCATCGGTGACATAGCCAACAGCGAAGACAGCTTTCTGGCCAAAGGCGTGGAACACCGGCTCAGCATACATACCTTCATCGAGCGCTTTGGCAGCAACCCGGATGATGCCGAGAAGCACTTGGCGAACGGGAAGAAGCTGGTGATGCGCTGCCCCGAGCCTGCCAGCCTTACGCCCCATGCCCCCTACTCAGTTTCTTCAGAATTATTTAGTTTATTATACCGGCATGCGCTGCTGCAGGGCACGCGTATGTCACTGCACTTGCTGGAGAGCGAAGAGGAACGCAGCTACCTGAAAAACCGGACTGGGCCAATGGCGGAACTTTTCAGTAGCTGGAATACCACACTTAGCTCTACGTATGACAACCCGATAGACCATGCGCTACGCGGGCTGGACAAAAGCATGCGCATTTTACTGGTGCATTTAACTGTCGCTACGAAGGATGAACTGGCACGGCTACAGAGCATGCTGCCCAATGCATGGCTCTGCCTGTGCCCGCGCAGCAACCAGTACATACACAACAAGCAGCCCGACTATAGCCTATTTGACTGGGCCAGTGAGCGGCTGTGCCTGGGTACCGACAGCCTGGCCAGCAACGAAAACCTGAACATGCTGGAAGAAATCAAACTGGTGCAGAAACAATACAAGGCGGCCAGTACCGAGCAGCTGCTGCGCTGCATTACGCACAACGGGGCCAAGTTTTTGGGCTTTGATGCGCTGGGGGATCTATCGCTGGGCAAAACACCCGGGCTGATTGCGATACAGAAAATAGGGACTGATGCCAACCTTACGCCTGAAAGCAGCGTAAGAAGAATTATATAGGCTTTATTACTATATATTAATATGCGAATCGTGCAGGGGATACTGGTAGCGGATGATATTCTGGAAGACAACTTTGCGTGCAACCTGAGCGCGTGTAAAGGCGCGTGCTGCGTAGATGGCGATAGCGGTGCGCCGCTGGATGCTGAGGAAACCTTACAACTTGAAAATATATACAAGGCTACCAAACCCTACCTGAAACCCGAGGGCCGCGAAGTGATACGGACCGCAGGCGCGTGGGTGCGTGAAAGAGATGGTACACTTACCACACCCCTGATTGGCGAAAATGGGCCGTGTGCTTACATCAATTATGAAAATGGTGTAGCGGTGTGTGGTATAGAGCGTGCCTGGCAGGCAGGTGCGGTGCCGTTTCGCAAGCCGCTGAGTTGCCACCTGTACCCCATACGCGTGATACAGCAGGAGCCTATGACGATGCTGTATTACCACAAGTGGCACATCTGCACGCCTGCCTGTATGAATGGCGCAAAGCTGAAGATGCCCGTGTTCCGGTTTGTGAAAGATGCGCTGGTACGCGCCTTTGGCGAGAGTTTTTATGAGGAACTGGAAGCGCACTATGCGCATGCGCATACCCCTTACACTGCAACGGAGGAATAGTAACGATGCCTCACTACTTTGCAGAAGGGGACCTGCCCTGGGTGTTTAACTTAAGCGAAGCCGCTACCCTGACTGACCTGTTGGCAAACCTGCCGACCTACACACGGGAACGCTGCGGGCTGCTACACCTGGGTGATGCTCATAGTGAAGATGCACTAGAGATGCTGGCTGTGGCGCTGGCAGGTAAGGAGCTATCACAGTTTTACCTGCTGCTGGAGCGCGTGCCGCCAGAACCCACACTGCTGCGGAGCCTGATTGCCGGAGGCATGCAGGTAGGTGTGTACCTGCCCACTGAGCAACCCAAGATAGCCGACGCCAAGCTAGCCGTGGTGCTGCAAACGGCTGACCGCCTGGCTGCGCTGCGCAAGCTGCACACCCTGTTGGGCACTGTGTTTGTGCTGGCGGATGCGGATGCGGTGCAGGATGCAAGGCACTTTGCTGAGCTGGTGGGGCCGCATGCGGAATCGTTAGTTTTTCTTACTAGTGCTACAGCGGAAGAAGCTAAGAAGATACGGATGCATTTTGATGCTATAAAACAGGATGTGGGCTATCAAAAGGAATTCTGATATCTTTCTTCTTACAATTACATGCGCCGCTACGCAGCGAGCGCTCCGAGGCTCCCGAGGTCTCGGGACAGGCTAACGGGGCCATCGCCCGAGCTGCTCGACAAAACAAACTCGGCTCGAAGCGAGCCTCAAACAGAGTATTCCTGCGCTGCTTCGGGCTAGGACATTCGGGTACGCATTTGCAGCTGTGTAGTGTGTACACGCGGATTGGAAATCCTGTTATCTATTATTGACATGCCGTACGGGATATGTCGAACAGCGTGGGGTGCTAGCCGCTTTACTTTACCCCTAACCGGTTGAGTTCGTCTTGGCCCCTTTGACTGTCGTTAGCAACTGCTTTGCGGTACCATAGAATTGCCTCGGTTTTATCTTGCGACACACCTTTTCCATTTTCATACATCCAACCCAAGGCGTGTTGCGCATCTGCGTTTCCCTTGTCGGCGGCTTTGCGGTACCAGGCTAGGGCTTGGGCATAGTCTTGCGGCACGCCGTTCCCGTTTAGATACATAGTGCCGAGGTTGTTCTCCGCTTCGGGTTCGCCATATTTCTGTTCGGCAGCTTTGCGGTACCAAACCAAGGCCTGGGCAAAGTCTTGTGCAACGCCTTTGCCGTTGTAGTACATACCGCCAAGAGCGGTTTGTGCGTATTTATTTCCCTTGTCGGCGGCTTTGCGATACCACGCTAGTGCTTGGGCGTAGTCTTTCGGCACGCCTTCGCCATTGTAATACATGCCTCCAAGAGCTCTTTGCGCAGAAGCTCTTCCCTGGTCGGCGGCTTTGCGATACCACACCATAGCTTGGGCATAGTCTCGCGCCACGCCGTCCTGGTTTTGATACCTAAAGCCGAGGTCGTCTTGCGCGCTGGCATCTCCTTGTTCGGCGGATTTACGGTACCACGCCATGGCCTGGGCATAATCTTGCGGCACGCCGCCCTTCCCGAATTCATATATCCAACCGAGCCTTTTTTGCGCATCTATATTTCCTTGGTCGGCGGCTTTGCGGTACCAAACCACGGCCTTGGCGAAGTCTTCCGGCACGCCTTGGCCATAACTATATATCTCGCCGAGGTAGAATTGCGCTTTGGCATTGCCTTGGTCGGCGGCTTTGGTATACCACGCTTCGGCTTGGATGTAGTCTTGCGTTACGCCTTTGCCGTTTTTGTACATATTGCCGAGGTTGATTTGCGCTTTGGCATTGCCTTGGTCGGCGGCTTTGCGGTACCACGTTACAGCTTGTGCATAGTCTTGCGCCACGCCTTGGCCGTTTGTGTACATTATGCCGAGGTTGAGTTGTGCATTGGCATATCCCTGGTCGGCGGCTTTGCGGTACCATACGATCGCTTCGGTATAATTTTCTTCTTTGTCAAGCTCATTCCCTTTTCTAGCCCATGCCTGTATCTCAGCGGCAGTTGGGGCAGCTGTAGGTGCCGTGCCCGCTGTCGCGCTACTACCCCCCCTAAAATAAAAGTCGCCCACAATGCTGCTGTTCTCCCAAGGCACTTGCTTGCGGGCGCTGGTTTGCAGTACATTGGCGCGCACCTGTTTAAATACCTGCTCCAAACCCAGGCCCGGGGTGCGTATGGCTTTTAGTAGTTCTTGGGTGTAGAGGCCGTTGCTGCCATCGCCGTCGGCGGCTACGCTGCCCGGGGCCGTGGCATAGGCCACAAAGCTGCCCGTGGGTGCGTTGGTTTGGGCTAGGCCCTGTGCCGCACTCCTAAAGCTGCGGGCATAGGGGTTGTTGCGGCAGGCATCCAGCACCACAATGTTCATTCGGTTTTGCGCGGCTTCCATTTGCGCGAGCAACTGGCCCACGTTCATGGCCTTGTATTTTACGTCGCCCTCCACGGTAATGTTCGCGCCCACGGGGATGAGGTAGTTTTCGCCCTGCACCTGCATGCCGTGGCCGGCATAGTAAAACAGGCCCACGCCCTGGTTGTTACGGATCTTGTTGCCAAAGGTGGCGGCGGCGGTTTCCATTTGCTGCTGATTTGCATTGGTGAGCAGCGTAACGTCGAACCCGCAGGCGCGCAGTTCGGCGGCCATGGCAGTAGCATCATTGGTTGGGTTGCGCAGGGGGCTGTCAGCATACGCGCCATTTCCGATGACCAGCGCCACGCGCACATCTTGCGTGGGGGTGGTGGCGGCTTTCATGCCGCGGTCGGCACCCTGGGCATTTGCTAAAATATAAGTAAACAGTAGCAGGGTAATAGATAACGTTCGCATGGTTTGAAGTGATTTCAGTAGTGCCTGAATTCAAATATATTGGCATCGAAAGAAATTTGCAATACTTAGTAACCAGCGTTTACGATTCGGTGATGATGGCTAGCTTGTCTTTAGCCGTTTGCGATTCCGCATGTTTTAAGTAAGCTATAGTTTAGATTCCCGCTTTCGCGGGAATGACGGTAGTGGAGAGATGCCGAAACAAGTTCGGCATGACGTAATCTGAATGCGTGTGTAGATTCCCGCTTTCGCGGTAATGACGGAACGCTGGTAATGTGTGAGTGACAGAAACTACAGCCGGCTCAACAAATCAGCCTTTTTTTCTTCGTATTCCAGCAGGCTGAGTTTGCCGTTTTGGAAGCGCTCGTAGAGCATGTCTATGGTGCGCATCACTTCGTCGCGCAGCTCGAGCCAGCTCAGGCTGCTGGCGCTGAATTTGCTGTAGTCAGCGGGAGCCACGATATCGTCCGCTTTGGGTTGTGTGGCGAGGGTATCTAGCACGCGGGCCATGATTTTGGCGGCTTCCTCATTCTCACACTTTAGCGTGTGGCGTATCATGCTGCCGGTCTGGTTTACCTCTACATCTACCAGGCGCTCGCGGGCCTCGGCGCCCTTCAGGTCTTCATAGGTAAAGAAAGCTTTTTCGTAAAAACACTGCGTGCCGGTAAAAGCGATGCTGCCGCCACCGAGCATATTGCCCCAGGTGTGGCAGGCCACGAGGTCACCCGGGCTGAGGCGGGTGAAGTCGTTTAGCACACGGCCCTGCTTGCCGCTGGGGATGTTGGGCTTTACAAAAAAGCCGAGGCGTTCGTCGTTCGGGAAGTTGCGCTTGATGAGTTCGGTGAAGTCTTTGGGGGCGGTCATGGGCATGTATGTCTGATATTCAAACTTACGGGTTATTTATACATGCGGCCTTTCCAGTTTACCTGGGCTGGCGCCAGCAGGAGTAGCGGTGCAGCAAAAACAGCCAGTGCCAGAAATAGGCGGTGGGGCAGAAAGTAGCGCAAGGGTGCCAGCCCCAAGCCAAGTTTGCGAAGCGATGTGGTAAGCAGGATGAGGTCGGCCATTTCTTTTGCTGCATGCAGGGTGAGTGCCCAGGGCCAGGGCAGCATGAGCCATGCCGCAAGCACGGCCAGGTGGAGCATGAGCTGCTGATAAAATATGCCTACCCCATACCAGGGCGCTTCGCGGGCACCGTGGTACCAGCGGCGGCGCTGCTGCACAAAGACGCTGGGATGGGTGATGGCGGCTGAGCGGTTCAGCACTTCAGGCTGGAAGGGCCAAGCCACGGCATAGCCGTGATGGCTGATGTGCTGGAAGAGGCGGAAGTCTTCGGTGATGCTAAAGGGCAGGGCTTCGTATCCGCCGATGGCATTGTATGCTGCTCGCGTTACGGCCATGTTGTTGCCCACCGCGGTAACAGGCCTGCCCGCCTGCGCAAAAGCCTGGAAGAGCGTGGTGCCAAAGAGCCAGTCCATCTGCTGCATGCGTGCAAAGAGCGAGGTGCCCACTACTACCGTTGGCCCGCTCACCATTCCGGGCTGTGGCTGCAGCTGAAAAGCAGATGCAATGTACCGCGCCCAGGTGGGCGGCACCTGTATGTCAGCATCTGTGACCAGCAGCAGCGTGCCGGCAGCGTGGTGCGCAAGCTGTGTCAGTACATTCTGCTTGCCGCGCAGGTTTGCAACATCTGTTTCTATCTGGATAAGCCTGAACTGGGGTTTGTCGGCGATGAACCGCTGCACTATGCCCACGGTAGCATCTGTGCTGCGGTCGTTGCCTATCAGGATGTTCAGTTTTTCTGAAGGATAATTCAGGGCAGAGAGGCTCTGCAGGCACTGCAGGATGTTGGCTTCTTCATTGCGGGCAGCTACCAGGATGGTAACCGTTGGCAATTGCCCATCGTTCAGGGGCTGCACGCGTGGGATGCGTGCAATCAAAGCAGCACAATAGCACATCTGAATGAGGTATGCTGAAACCAAGACAGTGGCAATGCAGACAAATGCTATCATGGCTATGCGGGTAGTGGTTTACACAGAACACCCTGTTGTTCAAAATAACTTAACAACCGCAGTAGCACGTACAGGCAGCGCTCCGCACACTTCACGCTGTCATGCAGCACAATTATGCTGCCAGGCTGCCAGTGGCGCAGCACATTTTGCAGGCACTGTTCGGGGGTGTACTGGGTATCCCAGTCTGCGGCGAGCACATCCCACATTACGATGCGGTGCGTGTGCTGGATGTAGGCATAGCGCGGCGGGAGCTGGCCGTAGGGCGCACGGAACAGGGTGGGTGCGGCTCCAGTAGCATTTGCGATGGCGTCATCGGTACGGCGGATTTCATCCGCATATACCAGCTGCGATACACGCCAGCCGCTCACGTGGTTGTAGGTGTGGTTGCCCAGGGTGTGGCCTTCAGCTACCATCTGTCTCACCCTCTCGGGGTGGCGGGCGGCATTGTTACCCACCAGAAAAAAGGTGGCTTTGGCATTGTTTTGGTGTAGCAGCGATAGCACCTGCTCCGTAACACCTGACGTGGGGCCATCGTCAAAGGTGAGGTAAACCTCACGGGTTTGCGTGGGCACACGCCACAGCAGCGATGGGAATAATGTATGAACAAAGCCGGGTGTGTGTACAGGGTAATACATCCGGCCTGTGCATGGTTTGCGTTTTACTATTTGCCAGCCCTGCGTGCCTTGCTGCGCTCACGTAGCAGTTCTTGCTGCTTTTTCTGCTGGCGCTCTACCCAGCCTGCAAGGCCGCTGGTTTTGGTGCCGCCTTTCTTTTTATCAGCCCGCACTTTTTCTATTTGAGCATGCAGTTTGTTTTTGTCAACGAAGGCCTGGATCACAAACGTCTGTACTATCGTGATGATGTTAATGGCCAGGTAGTACCAGCTCAGACCTGCTGAGTAGCTGTTCAGCACAAAGAAGAAAATGAAGGGCATCACATACCCCAGAAACTGCATCTGTGCTGCGGGGCCGGTCATGGTCTGGCCGCGCTGGCTCACCCAGGTGTAGGCCACCTGTGATAGCGTCATAAGCACGGCAAAGCCTGAAATGTGGCTGCCGAGAAATGGAATGGCAAAACCCAACTGTAGGATGCTGTCGTAGGCGCTGAGGTCTTCGGCCCAGAGGAAGGGCTGCTGCCTGAGGTCAATGCTTCGCGGGAAGAACGAGAACATGGCACCCAGTATGGGCAGCTGTAACAGCAAAGGAATACAACCCGCGAAGGGGCTTACGCCTGCGCTGCTGTAAAACTGCATTTTGGCATTCTGCAGCTTTACGGGATCGTCAGCATACTTCGCATCCATCTCTTTTACCTCCTCCATGCTGTTCACTACCTGCATCTTGGCGGTGCTTAGGTAGCTGCGGTAGGTAAGGGGTAACAGGCACAGCTTAATGAGCATGGCCAAGAGAATGATGATGATGCCATAGTTGGAAGTGGCCTGCTCCAGGTAGTGGAACACAGGCAGCACCACCCAGCGGTTTATCCAGCCAAAGATGCCCCAGCCCAGCTCTACCTGGCGCTCAAAGCCGTCGGCCACTTTTTCCATCACGTAGAGGTCGTTCGGTCCGTAGAAGAGTTTCATTTTCAGGCTTTCATCCGCGCCGTGGCGGTAGGGCACCTGCATAATGGCTTCCATGCGTTTCAGGTTGCTACCCAGTGGCGGTTTTGCATCTGGCGGGTTGGTGAGCTCGCTGCTTACACTGAGTGCTTCAAAGCCCTGCTCGGGCAGAAATGCAGTGCTGAAAAACTGCGTGCGAAAAGCTACCCACTTGATGTTGCCCTGTGCCTGGGCTTGCTCGCGCTCTTCGCTGGTAGGCTTTAGCGTTTCTATATCGCCGCTATAGTTGTAGTACACGGTGGTTTCATTGCGCTGGTTTTGCGCGCTTTTTTCCGTGACAGGGATATAGCTCACGGCGTAGAGCTCGTAGCTGTTATTGTTGATGATTTCGCCGAGGCCTACTGTGCGGAACTGGTAAGCCACTTCATAGCTATTGCCAGTAAAGGTGTAGTTGTGTTCGAGGTATTTGCCAGGTGCTACTTCCGCACGCAGGCTGAGGGTCTGGGTGGCTTCGCCGGTAACAGTGAGGGCGGTGGATGTGCTGGGCGTATAGTACAACTCCCGGGTATCTATGATGCGGCTGCCATGGCGGAACTGAATGCCCATGCGGTTTTCGCCACCTGCAGCAAAAGCAGGGTAAGGTTCGCCCCCATAGGTTTTGAATTCACGCATTTGCACGGGCTGTAGGGCGCCGCCGCGCGTGTTTACAGTAAGTTGCAGTTTGTCGGTTGTAACCTGTACAGTTGCGGCCTGGCCGCTAGCGGCTGTAGCAAAGCTGCCAAAACGCTCGGAGAGCTGTGTGGACGCCGCCGTGGTGCTTTTGCTGCTATCTGCAGTACCGGCTTGGGGGCCAGCACGCTTCAGGCTATCGGGCTTGGCCAGCTGCCCAGCATTGGGCTGTGTGGTGGACTTGGGGTCTTGTGGCTTGGGCTGTGGGGCAAAGAAATAGGCCCAAACAATGATGAGCAGTGCGATGAGCACCAGGCCTGTGATGGTATTGCGATCCATTTATTCAGTGTTATAAGGTTGCAGGGTAAATCACCCTTGCAAACGGCACGCAAAATTAGGACTTTAACGCTGCCATCGGATACTTCTCTTAATTAGGCTTGAATTGCTTATGAACGCAGCTTTATCAATGTTTTTTACCTGGCAAGGCAAGCTAAGCAGGCGGCCCTACCTTATCTGGGGCCTTTGTTTGTTTACAGTAAAGTACCTTCTAGACCGAGCAGTAACGCTTTTTGCCTTTCATAAACCCTGGTACATCTGGAACTACTTTGTGCAGGTAGATTTCAGATCCCCTTTGCAACTGAGTAGTGAAGAACAAATGCACTCCCTGGTTTTAATAATGCTTGCGTTACCCTTTATCCTGTTAGGCCTTATGCTGTGTGTAAGGCGGTTACGCGATGCCGGAATCAATCCTTTTTATGCAGGGCTATTCTTTTTGCCGTATCTCAATCTCATATTTTTTATAGTTCTAGCTTCTCTACCGCCACTCAGCGAACAAACCACCTTGGCAAGAGAAGAGTCCAAAACTCGTTTACAACAATACTTGTCTGCACTTATCCCAAAAAGTAAATGGGCCAACGCAGCCTTAGCTGTTGGCTTAGCAGCATGTATTTGTGTTCTGTTTGCGATACTTTCCTTTCGCACTTTGGGTGAATATGGTTGGGGCCTTTTTGTAGGCACTCCCTTCTTTTTGGGCTTTAGCTCAACCTTATTGTTCAATTACCATGAACAACACTCTTTAAGTGAAAATATCGGAGTAGCTACAGCATCAGTTGTACTATTCGCGGGGCTTCTTGTTTTGTTTGCTATGGAAGGTGTGTTTTGTTTGCTTATGGCATTCCCAATTGGATGGGCATTGGCCATAATTGGCGCTACATTTGCGAATTTGATAGTAAAAAATGGCATTTCTAGAAATACGAATCCTTTGCTTTTGCTGCATGTAGGGATGCTTATCCCTTCGCTTTTGCTTTTAGAAAGCACTGATGAAAAAGCTCTTCAAGTTAATTCGGTCACAACTTCTGTAATAGTTAACGCACCGCCAAAAGTAGTGTGGAATGAGTTAGTATCATTTGGCACAATCACTGAAGAACCAACGCTCCTACTTCGTACGGGCGTAGCGTATCCTATCCGTGCTAGGCTGGAGGGGCAGGGTGTAGGTGCCGTACGGTATTGTGAATTTACAACAGGCGCGTTCGTGGAGCCAATTACAATATGGCAGCCTCCCTACCATCTGGCATTCGGTGTGCTGCATCAACCGCCTCCACTTATTGAGACAACTTTTTATGATGATTTACACTTGCCCCATCTGGAGGGTTACTTTCAGAGTAAGCGTGGAGAGTTCAGGCTCACACAAATGCAAGATGGGAAAACACTTTTACAAGGCACCACCTGGTACACATTGCGCATGACCCCCACCTTTTACTGGCAGATATGGAGCGATATGTTGCTCCATGCCATACATGGCAGGGTGCTTAACCATATACGGATACAAGCTGAGACCAAGACAGTACAGTAACGCTGCTTTGACACGCCTAGCTTTAATGTGCTTAATGTGTATTTTGCGGTGATTACCCATGTTTCATTATGCTACATCGTATTCTTGCTTTTGCTGGTTTTGTATCAGTGTTCTTGTTTAGTATGGCCCCAGAACTCGTTGCCAAAAACCAGCCCACCTATCACTACGAGCTTAGCTGGAGTAACCCCGTAACGCACCAATACCAGGTTCAACTGCGCACACAGAAGGGGAGTGGCAAGCATACTGATTTTAGAATGCCTGCCTGGCGGCCAGGTAGCTACAATGTGAAGAATTTTGCAGCAGCCATTTCGCGCTTTGAAGCCAAAGACGCCAGCGGTAAAACGTTAGGATGGAGGAAAACAGATAAGGATACCTGGCAGGTGGACAACCCCGCAACGGAAGAAATCATCATCCGCTACCAAAGCTATGCTAACATCACAGAGCAGGCGAGTAGTTATCTGGGGCCAGATATGGCATATTTCAATCCGTTCACACTTTGTATGTATGTGCCAGGCAGGCTGGAGGCACCTTGTACGCTGCAAGTGAGTAGTATGCCTGCTGACTGGAAGGTGGCCTCACAGCTGGTGAAAACGGGAAAACACAATGTGTTTACAGCGCCTACGTACCACTACCTGATAGACTCGCCCACACTACTCTCACCCACGCTGAAGTCATTCAACTTTACCCTGAATGGCACTACTATATGGGCACACTTCCAGGGCAACTACCAGGTGCCCGCTGGTGAAGAGAAGGACTTTATGGCAGGGCTTGAAAAGATAGCACGCGAACAGACGGGTATTTTTGGCGAACTGCCGCTGAACGAACTAGGCCGTAATGAATATCATCACATTTACTTACTACTGCCCTATAACTACAGCAGCGCTACCGAGCACAGTTTCAGTGCGATGTACGCTGTACGCGACGCAAGCACAGTAAACGCACGGGCAATGGGGAACCTATATGGGATAACAAGCCATGAGTTTTTCCATTTGTGGAATGTAAAACGCCTGCGCCCGGCGGCCATGTGGCCCTACCAGTATGAAACCGAAGCCTACACCAACCTGCTCTGGCTAAGTGAAGGCGTAACCAGCTACTATGACGACCTGACCCTAGCGCGTGCTGGCCTGCTCACCCGCCAGCAATACCTGGACGGGCTGGGCGAACTTATTTCACGTATAGAGAACGGCTACAACCAGGTGCTGCAGAGCGCTGCAGAGAACAGCTACGAAAGCTGGCTTGGCACCAGCACCTATCGCATACCGCAAATCAATCCCGGCTTTTTTTATGACCAGGGGGCACGCTTGGGCCTGCTCATTGACCTGAAGCTGCGATATGTAACTGGTGGCAAAGCAGATATGGATGCCGTGATGCGCTACCTCTATGAAAACTATTACAAGAAAGGGAAAGGCGTGCCCGAAAATGGCGTAGAGCTGGCAGCTACGACGCTGGCCGGGCAAGACATGCACAGCTTCTTTGAGGCATACGAACTTGGGCGTGCACCGTATGACCTAAAAGCTGTGCTGGAACCGATGGGACTGGAATTGACCAGCAGTGAAGATGTGAAAGCTGAGTTCAGGCGCATTGGCATACAGCGGCTGGAGGCAATTGGCGATGACCTGGTAATTGCGCAGCTTCATCCCGAAGGTGATGCTGCGGCCGCAGGTGTGCCTGAACGTGCGCTGATTACGCATGTAGATGGACAGAAATTGGAAGAGTTTGACAAGGCCGCCTATTTAGAAAACTTAAAGACAGGGCAGCTGATCAAACTTGGTTTCACGTTCAATGGTCAAGCAGGGGAGCGTGTGATAACTTTTAGCGGCAAAGCAGCACCACGTGTGTACAAGCTGCAGCCCAAAGCCGGTGCGGATGTAAAGTGGATGGATAGCTGGCTGGGTAGCAAAGCGAAGTAAGGGCAGTGTAAAAATGCATGTCATGCGCCCCATGCGAAGGGTGGGCCTCTGGGGGATAGTAACTATTGCGAGTGCCTGCATTTTATATGTAAGCATTGCAGCAGGCTTGCTTTTGTTTCCGGCTAATGCTGACTACACACCGCCTGAATCAGGCATTCCTGTTTATGTAACCACAAATGGTTTCCATACGGATATTGTGGTTCCCTTAACAAGTGACGCCTATTCCTGGTGGCAGAGGCTGGATACAGTTCGATTTGCAAGATTTAGAAAGCATCAGTTTCTGGCGATGGGCTGGGGCGACCAGGGCTTTTATGAGGCCTCGTATCCCGGGCGGGAAATTACAGCATCGGTTGTGCTGGGTGCGCTGTTTTTGCCCTCGGCATCGCAATTGCATCTCACCTTCTATCAGTGGCCGCTGCTGGCTGGCAAGGATGTGGTGCTACTACACCTTACATCTACACAGTACCAACTGCTCGTACAACGGATGCTTGAAAGCGCTGTAGTACAGCAGGGTTTTCGCCTAGGTGCTGATGCAATACTGGGATATGCGGACAATGGTTTCTTTGTTCCCGCTGCTGGCAGCTACCATGTGTTTCACACCTGTAACTGCTGGACCGGAGAAACACTACGCGCCGCTGGGTTACCGCTACCCGCCTGGACACCATTCGAGTGGGGCGTTTTGCAGCCGTTAAACAAGCTGAAATAGGGTTAAGAAATTTGTCGGAGTTGCTACAAGAAGTTGCGCTAGCAGGAATGCGGGCAGAAGTACCCCAGAAATCTCCTAGATAAGTTTGCGCACAATGTCGTCTGCGGTTACCCCTTCGACTTCAGCTGTAAAGCTGGGAACTATGCGGTGCCGTAATACGGGCAATGCCATGGCCTGTACATCTTCAATGTCGGGGCTGTACTTGCCGCGCACCAGCGCCAGTGCTTTGGCACCCAGAATGAGATACTGGCTGGCACGCGGCCCGGCACCCCAGGTTATAAAGCTGCTGCCATTGCCATTGGGGGTATTAACTATTCGTGTTTTATTAACTAACGCTACCGCATATTGCACTACGTTATCGGGTACGGGTACGCGGCGCACCAGGTGCTGAAACTGAATGATGTCTGCCGCGTGCAGCAAAGTGCTTACTTCGGGTAAGGCATCTGAGGTAGTGGCTTTCACAATGGCAACTTCCTCTTCTATGCTGGGGTAATCCAGAAACAGGCTGAACATAAACCTGTCCAGCTGTGCTTCAGGGAGTGGGTAAGTGCCCTCCTGCTCTATGGGGTTTTGTGTGGCCAGTACAAAGAAAGGCTCTTGCAGTTTATGGTTCTGCCCTGCAACGGTAACGCGCCGCTCCTGCATGGCTTCGAGCAGCGCGCTCTGCGTTTTTGGAGGTGTGCGGTTTATTTCATCGGCCAAAACAATGTTTGCAAACACAGGCCCGTGAATGAACTTAAAATACTTACGGTTGGTCTCGGGGTCCACTTCCAGTATTTCGGTGCCCACGATATCACTCGGCATGAGGTCCGGTGTAAACTGAATGCGGCTAAAACGTAAATCCAGTGTTTTGGCAACTGTGCTTACGAGCAGCGTCTTGGCCAGGCCAGGCACGCCCACCAATAACACGTGCCCATTGCAAAACAATGCCAAGAGCAGCTTGTCCACTACTTCCTGTTGGCCAATGATGACCTTTGCTATTTCAGCGCGCAGAAGCGCGTAGCGTTCCTTGAGCGCGTCAGCCGCTGCTACATCGGTGGTGTAAGTTTGCATCAGAACCAGTTTTGTAAGGCTTGGCTGCAGTCGTTGTCCTTGATTTCAATGTACACCTGCTGGCGCGCTTTCTTAACCCATTTCTCAAGGGCGTTTACCTGCTTGGCCTGTATGGTAGCATTGTGAAACTTCTGGTAATCTTCTTTTAGTGTAGCGCGGTGTGGGGGTATGCGGCTACGCAGCTTGACAATATGAAAGGCCTTGCCCTCGCCCTGCTGCTTGTATTCTACCGGTTCGCTTATCTGGCCAACCTTCATGTTGTCGATTTCAAAATAAAGGTCTGCATCCAGTTGGTCTAGCGGGATTCTTGTTTCGCCGCTATTGCTTAAAAAGATACCGCCATTGTCTTTGGTTCGTTTGTCTTCACTATACTCTGATGCGGCAACTTCAAAAACAAGGGAATCGGATAACATTCGTTTTCGAATCCTGTTTAGTTTGTCCATGGTTAGCTTCTCGTCAGCGGGCAAGATTTTGGGGATGATAAGAATGTGGCTTGCCGTTACACGGTCGCCAAGTTTCTTGTGCAGCTTGGCAATGTGGTAGCCGAAGGGTGTCTCAAACACATCCGATACCTGCCCTTCGTTCAGCGTGTACACTATTTCTTCAAACTCAGGTGCCATCATGCCGCGGCCAAACTCGCCCAGGAAGCCGTCGTTTTGTGATGTGCCGTCCATGCCATAGTATCGCGCCATCTGCTCAAATTTCATCTCGCCTGATTGTATCTGCTGGCGCACTTCCTGTAACTTTTTCTTTGCTTCTTCTTTGCTTGCCGCTGAAGACACAGGTTTTAGCATGATGTGGCTCAGTTCTACCTCGGCAGGCAGGTAGGGCAGCGAGTCTTTGGGTATTTTGTTAAAAAACTCTTTCACTTCTTTGGGCGTGGCAACGATCTCGTTAAACACCTTCTGCCGCATCTGATCTGCGAGCAACTGATCTCGTATGGATATGCGCAAATCAATTTTAACCTCTACCTGGCTCTTGCGATACATTTTTTCCAGCTCCTGCATGCTGCCCAGCTGTGCTGCCATCTGCTCCATGCGGCGCTTCACTTCGCTCTCCACTTGGTCATCGCTCAGCTTCAGGCTGTCCTGCTTGGCTTTGGTGAGCAGGAGTTTCTGCATCAGTTGATTTTCAAAGCAGGTGCAGCGAAGGGTGCCATCGTCTTTCTGCCCGTTCTTTGTCATGTATCCATATTGCCCTTCTATGTCGCTGAGCAATATGATTTCATTGTCCACTACGGCCATTACGCGGTCTGCCACCTGGCTGCCTGCGGAAATGGCGGGGCTGGTGGGTGCCTCAGCGGAAGCCTGCTGTGCTTGCGTGTTGCTGACAAATAGTGCAGCAAAAGTACACGCAGCGAGAAATCGTTTAATCATGGAGCGGTCAGTAAATCTTGATATAATTGTTCGCGTAAGCATCTTGCATGATTTGGGCTTCGTAGGCATTGATTAGCTCGGTGGTTCGCTGGTTTAAGGTTAAGGCCTGGATGCGGGTGCCTACGGTCTCGATGGGTAAGGGCTGCCCAGCTGCCACAGCGCCCAGCAATACAAAATAGTGTAGATAAGTAAAGGGCTCCTGCAGATCAGGAAAAGCGATAGGCAGGCTATAGGGCTTAATGGCCCGCAAATTTACGCCTGAAACCATTTGGATGCGCTGCAAAATGCCAGTATCTACCCAGGTGCTGTCCAGCTTGTGTGTGTAGCCATTCTGCTGTGCCCAGGCGCGAATCGGGGCCACTTCGGCGGCCTTGCTCAGTTTGGCCTGCAGGCCAGGGCCGCCTACTGCCCTCGGTACCCTAAGGTGTAGGTATTGGTACTGTGCTGTGCCTGCGGTGAACTCATCCAAGTGGGTCTGGTAGTACACATTAATCTGATCTGCGGTAACTACAGTATCCAGTTTCTGGCGTACCTGCTGCTGCATAAGCAGGGCATGCTCCATTTTGCGGCGGTAGCCAGCTACACGGCTCTCTATTTGCTCCGCCAGGTTCTGGACTTGTGCTTTTGCCTCGTGGGCCAGTGCCTGCTCGCGCACCCACTGCTCTATATAAAGCCTAGTAAACCGGGTACTGTCTGCCTGCGTCAGATTTCCAGGTAGGCCCCGCTGCACTTCGGCAAGCAGCAGCCGCTCCTGCCTAAAAGTGGCTACCGTAGGGCTGCTGCCTGTACTGCAACCCACCGCGTAAACGCATCCCACCACCAGCAGGTTATTTAAAGAGTTTCTGAAATATCTTCTCATAGATTGTTACAGGAAAAAGCCTCTCCAGTTTTTCAAGCCAGCTTTTTTCCAGGCTTTTCTGGTAGGCTGCTACGATATCAGCCCGTGCAACATCAAACGTATGTTGCGGCAGCGCACCATCAGGCTGGCTGCCCTGTTCAAATGTAGCCCTGTTTAGCTCAAAATATTTGCGCAGCCCACTGCTGTCTTCTATGGCAGGTCGCCAAACCTCTTTTTCCATTACTGCAAAAAGCAGAAGCCCATCATGATACTCCTCAGAAAGCTCGCGAAACCTGGACGAAGTTATAGGTAGCTGCTGCTCGGCATGCTGCAGAAGGACGAAGTCAGTAAATGCATCTAATAGCCGATACAGATGGTCATGAGATTGCAGTTTCAGTAAGGGTGTGGCAGCATAGTGGCTAACGAATTCTGCAATGGTTACCTGTTTGTTTGAAAATGAAAACAAAGATTCTTTTTCGATGCTTTGCAGAATACGCTTCCAGCCCGTGGGGGTTGAGGTTGCCAGCTCGGCATAGGCATCTAGCAAGCTTTTTTCTCCAGCAAGGTTGGGCACAAACCCATAAGACTTGCGCAGGCTTGTGACAAGGCGTTTTTTAGCTACCTCAACTCGTTCATTTTGGGTTATTCGTTGCTTCAGTTGGTTTCGGGTTTGCTCAGTGCCTGGGTGCTGAGACATCTGGGTGAGTTTAAGAATATGCCAGCCATACTGAGAATAGATGGGCTGTGTGTACTCATTGGGTACTAAAAAATGCTTGGCTTCTTCCAGTGCAGGTAGCAGCCTGCCTGTTCCCAGATCGCCTGAAACAGGACGTGTGCTTTCATCTTCGCTGCAGCAGCTCGCCAGGTCGCTAAAGCGCTCACCATTGCGTAGGCGGGCATGTAGCTGCGCGATGCGCTGAAAAGAGGCCACGGTATCACGCAGACCTGGCTTGCGTGATGTGTCATTTGCGGCAGGGCGGTTGTGCAGTACAACAATTTGTGCAGTACGGCGCACTCCCTGGTTCGGGATTCTATCGCGCACCCAGATAATGTGATACCCAAAGGAGGAGCGAATGGGCAGGCTGATGCTGCCAGGCGGTGTGGTGTATGCGCCGGTTTCAAACGGATACACCATGTCCAGCACGCCGAAAAAACCCAGTTCGCCACCACTGTTTCGGGTGCTGGGGTCCTCGCTGTAGCGGGTAGCCATTTGCATGAAACTGCGGTAGCCATTTGTCACAGAGTCGCGCAATGCCATGGCCTTGCGGTAAGCCTTTAGGGTGTCTTCTGGCGGTGCACTCGGCTTTACCTCTATCAATATATGATTGGCCCGTATCTCATACTTGCTTCGCTCCATGGCTTCGTTTACCAGCCAGTTAAGCACCTCAGTTTCTATCAGGTAGCTTTGCGCGAGTTGGCGAATGTAGCCCCCTAGCTCTTCCTTGAAGCCTGCGGCGCTGTCCAATCCCAGTGCCCGGGCTTGAAAGACCTTTTGCCTGGCGTGAATATAAACGGTTAGGTATTCACGTACTGTGCTAGCATCTGCCTTGCGCAGCCCCTGCCCAGGGTGGTGTGCCAGATAAACCCGCTCAAACTGCTTTCGGGTTACTATCTCGCCATTGTCAAACCGCGCTAAAATCTCATCCCCTTTTGGCAAAGGCAAATCACCGCCAGGCAAAGCTGACGTAGGCTGTGCGAAGAGTGCTACAGATGCCAGATACTGTAGCATAGCCCATGCGCAAAAGCCCAAGCGATAAACCCTGCTATGCTGAGAAAATGCCCGTGTAGCAGTTGGTGCTGCAGGTAGCTGTATAAATGAAGCCAGCGGCAAGCTGATTACAGAAACGTGGATGTGAAAACTTGCGTAAAGGGGTGCTTCATCAAGCGAGTGGGCAAAAATTAAAAGGCTAATTTAACAAAAAGGAGGCCACGCGGCGCTATGGCCAGTTCTTAATAAATGCAAAAACCTCCTACAACAGGGGGTTTTTAGGGTGATATGGGGAAGTGCTATATGGTGAGCCCGCCATCTACACTTAGCACAGTGCCGGTAATGTATGAGGCTTCATCTGATGCCAGAAAGAGATAGGCATTTGCAATGTCTTCTACTGTGCCCAAGCGCTTGAGGGGTGTTTGGTTTTTCATGCCCTCCAGAATGTCTGCCGGAACGCTCATTACCATCTCAGTGCCCGTATAGCCTGGGGCTACCGCATTAACAGTAATGCCTTTGCTGCCCAGTTCTTTTGCCCAAGACTTGGCCATGGCAATAACGCCGGCTTTGGTGGCGGCATAGTTGCCCTGGCCGCGGTTGCCATAAACCCCCACCACACTGCTTGTATTAATAATGCGGCCGTAGGTGCGCTCGGCCATATGCGGGGCTACGGCCTTGGTGCAGTTAAACACCCCCGTCAGGTTAACATCGATTACTGCCTGCCACATGGCACTGTCCATCTTTAGCAGCGTCTTGTCTCGGGTTATGCCGGCGTTATTCACTAAGATGTCAATCTTGCCATACTTTCCAATTACACTTTTAACAGCGGCATCGCATTCCTCAGCTTTAGCTACGTTTACTTTTTCAAAAGAAACTTTATGCCCTTTTGCAGTTAACTCCTGTGCAAAGGCTTTGCCCTTTTCTTCGTTTACATCCCAAACGCTTACAGTGGCACCTTCGGCCACAAAGCGTTCTACGGCGGCACGGCCTATGCCCTGGCTACCGCCAGTCACAATGGCTACTCTGTCTTTTAGTCGCATACTATTGGGGGTGGGGTTTTGATTTAAAAGGAATTGTATAGGATAGGCGTAAAACTACTTTATTTTCATGTTGAGCGGTTGCGGTTCAGTCATTGGCTAAAAAAGACGTAGGGACTTAATTCGGCATACATAAAGCCCTCTTTCGTAAGTTTGAAACAATGCTGAAAAGATATTGGCTCTGGCTGGGGTGTATATACTACATAAGTGGGGTGGGTTTGTGCTATGCCCAGGGGCGGGCCCCGGTTGACTCTCTGCGAAGCATAGCAGAACAGGGCAGTGATACCCAACGCGTAAATGCATACAACCAGCTCAGCGCACTGCTTCGCAACAACAACCCCAACGAGGCGCGCACAGCAGCCGAGCAGGCCATGTGGCTGGCTTTGCGCAGTGGCTACCGCCGTGGCCTAGCGAACGCCTACAACCGGCTGGGTGCCACGGACTACTTTCAGGGGAACTACACTACAGCCTTTGACCATTACCAGAAGGCGCTCACCATTTACGACGAGCTGCGTGACTCAGCAAACGTGGCCAACTGTGAAAACAACATTGGTCTTATTCATACCGCGCTAGGCAATTACACAGAGTCGCTCAAACACGTGATAGTGGCGCGGGACCTGTACACACGGCAAGGTGATCAGGTAGGGCTGGGCTCCGCTTACAATAATATTGGCGTAGTGTATAAAAACCTGGGGCGCTTTGATGATGCCATAACTGAGCTTGAAAAGTCTTTAGCCATCAAGCAGGCAGAAAAGGACTCATTGGGGCTGGGGAATAGCTATAATAACCTCGGTGAGGTGTTTGAGCTACAGGGAGATTACTCACGTGCCTACAATTACTATGTGAAATCAATAAACCTAAAGCAGAAAAAGGGTGATCGGTATGGCATGGCGGTAACCAGCAATAACCTGGCAAGCCTGAGTATCAAAACGGGAAACCTTGGGCTGGCGCTCACCTACGCCAGCCGTGCGCTGGCCTTTGCGCAAACGGTTGGGTCTCGAGATGCATGGAAGAATGCCTATAAAAACTTAGCAGATGTGTACTACCTGCAGAACAATTTGCCACAGGCTTATAGTTACCAGTCTCAGTATGTACGGCTGCGTGATCAACTGCAAAGCGACGAGAACGCACGCAAGGTGCTGGATATGCAAACGGCAAATGATTTGCGGCGCAAAGAAGTGCAGATACAGATTTTGAATAAGGACAATGAGATACAGGAGTTACAGCTGGGGCGTCAGCGCATACTGCTCATCTCATTGGGGCTGGTGCTGGTCATTGCCATAGGTTCCATCGTGTTTGTAGTGCGGGTTAACCGCCAGAAGCAGGTGATTAACGAAAGACTGCAGACGCAAAACATAGAGATACAGCAGCAGCGAGACGAGATAGAGCGTAAGAATGCACAGCTTATTAACACCCTGGAAGAACTCAGGGCCACACAAGAGCAGCTTATTGCGAGTGAGAAAATGGCAGCACTGGGTAAACTGGTTGCCAACGTAGCCCATGAAGTAAATACACCCATCGCTGCTATTCGTGCCACGAGCAAGACCCTAGAACAGATGATGCCGGCAGTGATAAACACCCTGCCAGATTTTCTGGGTGGGCTCAGCCCCGCTGAGGTTGCCCTTTTTCGAATATTGGCCCACAATGAACTTGGGCATCTCTCAGGAATAAGTGCGCGGGAGGAGCGCCAGTTGCGGAAAGAATTGCAAGAGGCCTTGCAGGAGGCGCAGTTTGAAAATGCTGATGAGTTGGCATCTCAACTGGTGCAATGCGGTGTAAAAAGTGCCACTTCGGTAGCGCCTTTGCTGCTTACCCCGCGTTACGGCGACGTGGTGCGTCAGGCCGCACGGATGAATCAAATACGATTGGGATTTCTAAACATACAGGCATCTACCGAGAAAACTGGCAAGGTGGTGCTTGCCTTAAAGATGCTCGCCGACCGTGGGCAATCCGGTGCGGTTCAAACCCGAATTGAATTACGCGCAAATATAGAAGGGGTACTAAAGCTTTATTCAAATTACCTGCGCAATGGGGTACAATTGCAAACGCAATGGCCCGATAAGCTTGTATTTGTGCAGGCTGACGCTGAAGACCTGGCCCAGGTTTGGACACACATTGTGTTCAACGCAGTACAGGCTGTAGCAGGCAGTGGCAAGGTTAACATAACACTTGAAACAAGTGAGAAAGAAGGAATAGCTACTTTTGACAATGACGGGCCGGAAATTCCTGCCGAGGTGATGACACGGATTTTCGAACCCTTTTTCTCAACAAAAGGAAAGGGTGAGGGTAGCGGACTGGGCCTGTATGTGAGCCGTCAGGTGGTTGAACGTTTAGGTGGTAGCATCACGGTGGCATCACGAGATAACCTGACGCGATTTACAGTGCGTTTGCCACTGAGCTAGCGGTACTGGAATCAGAGACACGCGAAAGGGGTGGCAAAAAATGTAAATTTGCACCCTTGAAATCTACGCCTAGCACAATAGTGCGCCACATATTGTTTTTTTTTCTAGGTGCTTTTGCTGCTGTGGTGTACGGGCAGAACCAGCGTGTGGTGGACAGCTTGCATAGCAAGCTTGCCGCGCTAACGGACGATACCCTCAGGGTAAACCTGCTAAATGAATTGGCTTGGGAGTATAGATATTCCAGCCCTGACACCGCACTACAGTATGGCAGCAAGGCATTAATGTTGGCCCGAAGCCTGGGCTACAAGTTGGGTGAAGCTGAGGCATTGTATCAAACTGGCAATATTCATAGGTACCAGGGGCGGTATGTGCAGGCCATTGAGGTTTACACAGAGGGAATACGTATCAGTGAAAATGTGGGTGACAAACGTGCCCTGGCTAAAGGCTATGATATGATAGGAGGTATGCTGCGCATACAGGGTAATTTTTCTACAGCCACAGACTATTACCAGCGCTCGCTAAAGCTTACAGATGAAGTGGGCGATGTGCGCGGCCAGATTGCAGCGTTAATTTCACTGGGTGTAATCAAGCGGCAGCTTCACCAATACAACGAAGCACTTCCAATTTTTGAAGACGCATTTGCCAGGGCGCGCCAGATAAAAGACAGACAAGGCGAGGCTATTGCCCTAAACTGCCTGGGCCAGGTGCGCTTTGACCAGGGCCTGCTGCCCGAAGCCATGAGTTTCTACCAGCGCTCGCTATTCTTAAAACTCCAAATTGGAGACAAGCGGGGAATGGCCATTACGCACAATTGCATCGCGCAGGTATATATCAAATCACGCCGCAATACAGAGGCAAAGGCCGAAGCGCAGGCTGCAATTATTACTGCCCGCAGCATAGGGCTGCCCGAAGAAGTGCGCGATGCTTTTGAAACCCTGTATCGCGCATACGATGCGGAGGGCGATTTCCGCAATGCCTACTTTTATCATTTGCGCTATACCACGTTGAAAGATTCTCTGCTGGATGCAGAAAAATCTCGACGTATCGGTGGGCTGGAGTCGGCCTACCAGTTGCAGAAGAAACAGATTCAAATAGAGAAACTGGAACAAACGCAGTTCTTGCAGCGCTGGGTGATAGTGGCCGTGGTTCTTTTTCTGGTTTTTGGTGGATTTTTTATAGTAGGTCTTTGGCGGGTAAACAAACGTAGGGCGGTGCTATACCAGGAGCTTAGGCTACGCAACGAAGAGATATATAAAGCCAATGCCAAACTGAATGGTACACTGGATGAACTGCATGCCACGCAAGACCAACTGGTAGCGAGTGAGAAAATGGTTGCCCTGGGCAGGCTGGTGGCAAACGTAGCGCATGAAATCAATACCCCATTGGGTGTAATTCGGGCCATGGCATCCAAGCTGGGCGGCGTAATGCCCCAGGTGCTGGAAGAGCTGCCCAGCTTTATGCAAACCCTGGACGCAGAAGCAGCAAATTTATTTTCCGAGGCGTTGGTAGCGGGCAATGCTGTGGATTTCTCACTGCTTTCTACTCGCGAAGAGAGACAGGTGAAGCGCAAACTGGAAGAGGAACTTGCTGTGCTAAACATACAGCGGCCATCTGAATTTGCGGTGCTGCTGCTCAGTGCAGGCATTATGCAGCCTGCCGCCTTTTTGCCGCTGCTGCGGCACCCGCGCGCCACGGAACTGTTGCGCATGGCCAGCCGTGTCAAACAATTGCGAACAGGGTTAAATGATATCTCGCTGGCAACCGATAAAACCAGACGGGTAGTATATGCGCTGAAATCATTCTCAGTAAACGAAACTCGGCGCACAATAGCATTGGTAAACATTCGCGAAAGTGTGGAGGGCGTGCTTCATTTGTATTATGGGCAGCTCCAGGGAATCGAGTTGGAAAGGGCCTGGCTGCATGAGGCTGTGGTACAAGCGGACCCGTATGAACTTGAGATCGTATGGATGCACCTGCTGTTTAATGCAATACAGGCACTTGCAGGAAAAGGGCAAATCCGAATTACGTTAAAGGCGGCACCCACAGATAAGCCCATGTATGCCCAGCTCAGCGTTGCTGACAATGGGCCGGGCATTACACAAACCTTACTGCAGCGCATTTTCGAACCCTTTTTTACTACCCGGCCAGAAGGGGAGGGCAGCGGCCTGGGCTTATATGTGAGCCGCAAGATTGTAGTAGAGCACCATGGCGGAACATTGGATGTGGAAAGCACACCTGGGAATACGGTGTTTACCGTTACGCTGCCGCTGCACGTGCCCGCGTATGCGGCTATGGGTGGGTTGAGTCTGGCGCCAACAGTTTAAGCGCATCCCTTTCGGGTCTCCGCCTAGCATGCTTAGTTAGAGCGAAAGCGTGTTTTTAGTGCGCAAAAAAGTATTTTCGTTGGTTGGTACGGGTAATCCTTTGAGCCAGGAGTTCCCTTGCCAGGCTGAGCCATGAAGCATATTAGAGGAGTAACACTATACAGTTTGATTGCCAGCATGCTGGTGCTGGCAGGCTGCGCGCCGCCCGGGCCTTCTACTGTGCTGGATGCCCGCAAGGGCAGGTTCGATGTGCACAAGTGGCGTTTTGCTAGCGAGGGTCAGCTTTCACTGGATGGCCAGTGGGAGTTTTATCCTGACACCTTGCTCGCACCCCAGGCCCTGGCGGCCCTGGCAGCTAAACGCTCGTCCAAGAGCCCGCATGTCTATGCCAGTGTGCCAGGCACCTTTACTGACGCGGGCTTTAAAAACATAGGCAAAGCCACCTACCGGCTGCATGTGCAGTTGCCCCGTGAACGGGGCCAACTCGGCCTTTCACTTGGCTATGTTTATGTGGCCTACAGGCTGTACTTAAACGGCGCACTGCTAATAGACAATGGGCTGGATACACTTGCAAAAAACCCAGAAGCGCTGAATGCCATCAAGCCTTCTTTAAAGCCACGTAAAATATTCTTTAACGCCGCATCAGATTCTTTGGATGTTGTGCTTCAGGTGGCTAATGACGGCTACTACCGGGCAGGCATCATCAAAGCACCTGTGCTGGGCCTCACCCACCAGATAGAAGCATCGGATGAGACCTCGCTGGCACTGAACCTGATTTCTTTTGGTGCGCTCCTTATTATGGTGGTTTACCACCTGATATTGTATTACTACCACCCGCGCGATACCGCTTCACTCTATTTTACATTGTTGTGTGGTATCGTTGCCCTACGTACACTATGCACCGACCAGGAGTTTATTTACAATTTCATACCTAGTATTTCCTTTGAACTCAAGACCAAGCTATTTTACATAACCCAATACCTGATCTTACCTGTCTATTTTCTAAACTTCAGATTTCTTTTTCCACGGCATACCCATTGGGGGCTGGTTGTGTTCAACATGCTGGCAGGCCTTGGCTTTGCAGTACCGATATTGTTTCTGGGGTATGAGATCTATACACGCAGTGTAGCTTTTTACATTGGTATTCTTGCAGTAGATATTGCCATTATACTGGTTATTCTGTGGCGAATCGGATTGAAAAGCCGTGACGTACGCGTGCTGGTTACGGGCCTTCTGCTGCTAAGTTTTTTTGTACTGAACGATGCCCTGCATAACATAGGCTATCGGCTTACAGAACGTGCCGACCTGGCTCAGTTTGGCATGCTCTCATTTTTCGTGGCAAACTCTTTTGTCATTGCGCGCCGAATTGCTGCCGCGCTTACACGGGCCGAAGACATCAACCAGAATCTGGAAAACAAAGTGCTGGCACGTACCGAGGAAATCAGCCTTAAGAACGACGAGCTGCGGGCTGCTACTGAAGCTGTAAAGCTGCAAAGCGAAGCCCTGGCTCAAGAAAGCCAAAAGACCACAGAAAGCATAGAAGTAGCAGGGCGGATACACCGTGCTACGCTACCGCGGCCATCATTTCTGTCTCGTGTGCTGCCAGAGTACTTTGTGATGTACGAACCCAGGGATATAGTAGGGGGGGATTTTTACTGGGCGTATGAATACGAGGGCCGCGTGTTTCTGGCGGTAGCCGATGCTACCGGAGAGGGGGTTCCGGGTGCATTTTACTCCATGATAACGGAGACCCTGCTTACCAACATCGTAGGGTATGAACATAAAAGCCGCCCGGATGAAATCCTGCTCAGGCTGCATACAGAGTTGCTGGAAGTGTTTAAGGCAGAATTCTCCGACCGTGACGAGGGGGTTGACATCGGCCTCTTGGTGTTTGACCCAGCCACGGATGTCATTCAGTATGCAGGGGCTTACATCAATCTAGTTTACTTTCAGCACGGAGAGCTTGGCGAGTTTAAGGGCGACAGAACTTCGGTGGGCTGGCAGAAAGCTGGAAAGGACCTAAAGTATGCTGCGTTTAACCTTAAGCTGAGCGATACGCAGCAGCTCTTTATGTGTACAGACGGCCTGACTGATCAGCTGGGAGGCGAGAAGCAACACAAATTCGGCCACCCCCGCTTGAAAAGGCTACTACAGGCCACGCATCAGTTGCCTATGGAAGAACAACGAAACACCCTGCAAAAAGAGTTTAGCGCCTGGCGCGGTGATTTACGCCAGCAAGACGATGTATTGGCGTTTGGTATCAGGTTTAGCAAGTAACGTTTTAGGTAAAGAATGCCGAGTGTAGCCCATAGAACATGGCACACTTATTATACATAAGTGTATATTGATAAATCAAACGGGTCGTAGAAACGCTACACATGCGCACATGTTCTTGTCGTATTGTTAAACGCCTTGCGATGGCGGGGCTGGTAAGCATGTGTGTGCTGCTACAAGGCGCCCCTGTTCAGGCCCAGCGCCGTAAGACAGAAGCTGATAGCATTCGAGCGCTGTTGGCCCAGGTGAAGGGGGAGAAGCGCGTAGATGTGTTTAGCGACCTGTGCTGGCACTTTCGCCGCCAGAAACCTGATGAGGCACGCCGGTATGGTAAGTCAGCATTAGACCTTGCACGCGGGCTAAAATATGAGGCAGGCGAAGCTGAAGCCCTACGGCGGCTGGCCGTGGTAGATTATATACAGGGCCGCTATGGCGAGGCGCTGGAGTATTGCCAGCAGTCGCTGAAATTGTTTGAAAAACTGAATGACAAAAATGGCATTGCCAGTGTGTACAATAACATCGGTGTTGTGCACCGCTATGAGGAGAACTTCCCTACGGCGATAGAGTACTATAAGAAGTCCCTAGCCATACGTGAGCAAACTGGTGACTACAAGGGCATATCGGCGGTGTACAATAACCTGGGTGGTGTGTATGATTTGATGGGAGACTTTGAGACCGCTATTTCCTACCACGAAAAGAGCTTGGAGTTGGACCGTAAGGCCGGCATTGCTTCGGGCACGGCTGCCTCACTGAACAACCTGGGGCTTGCTAACTACCGGAAAGGGAACTTCGACAAAGCCATGACATTTTTCGCAGAGTATTTGCGTGTGGAAAAGGCATTGAATGACCCCCTCGGCAGGGCTGAGGTGTATAGCAATATGGCGTTGCTTTTCCTGCGCAAGAAGCAGTACAACGAAGCCATTTCATATGCACTTCAGAGCATGAAACTGGCGAGGCAACTGGATATAAAAGCGCTGGTAGAAGAAAACGCACGCACACTTTCTTTGTGCCACGCTGCGCGGAACGAATATGTAAAGGCCTATGAGTTCAGCGCAATCCACGCTGCCTTCAAGGATTCGATACATAAGCATGAGGTTTTAAAGCGGATGCAGAGCTATGAAATGCAGAAGCGCCAGGCCCAGATAGAAAAGCTGGAAATACAACAAAAGCAAGCGGGTATATTTTACTGGAGTGTGGGGGTAGCAGGAGTGCTCATTTTGGCCTTGCTGGGCATGCTGATCTACGCTTTTCAACAAAAGAAGCGCGCAAATGAACAACTTAAGCAACAGAATGAAGCCATTATCCATCAGCAGCACCTGCTAGAAGGCCAGAACCTGAAACTCAACGAGGCCTTTCATGAAATCGAGTTTCAAAACTTCCGGCTTGAAGAGAACCTGAAGTATGCCAGCCGTATGCAGGAAGCGATGCTGCCCTCGGCCGACAAACTCAGTAAGTACCTGAAAGACCATGCAGAGCTGCACCGCCCCCGTGCTATCATTAGCGGCGATTTTTACTGGCTCTATGAGCGAAAGGGTGAGCTGATTCTGTCGGTTGTGGACTGCTCCGGGCAAGGTCTCTCCGGTGCATTTATGTCAATGATAAGTTACAGTTTGCTCACCCAGCTGGTAGCAGACCGTGGCGTGACACAGGCAGACTGGATATTGAACCTGATGCACAAGGGAATTTCTAAAATGCTGGCTGACGTGAGCCCTGAAGGCAGCAACCCCTTTGAGCAGCGGGTAGAAATGGGCGTATGTGTGCTGAATGCAGCGCGTACAAGTCTGGATTATGCTGGGGCTTTGCTACCTCTCTACATCGCAAAGCCAGGCGAAGAGCTACAAGAAATCGCCCCAGACCGTTTCGCGATTGCGGTTGAGGGCGGAAACGAACAGAGCTACTTTAAGCGCAACACATTGGCCATAGCGCCCGGCACCTGGTTCTACTTATGTACCGATGGGTTTCAGAACCAACTGGGCGGCGAGAAGAAACACAAATTTACTGCCAGTACGCTGCAACGCCTGTTACATGCACAAGCAACAAAGCCAGGCGAAGTACAGCAACAGGTATGGGCGAGGACGTTTGACGATTGGCGCATGGACATACGTCAACTGGATGATGTGTTGATTCTGGGTTTTCGCCCATCGTAACACGCACCTACTCTTTTACATACACCCGCCGCACGCGCTGAGGTATGCCTGCCAGCACTTCGTATGCAATTGTATGTTGTAGTTGTGCCAAGACCTGTACGCTTTGCGTAAGGCCACCCTGCTTTCCAAAAATCTGCACCTCGTCGCCAACCACTGCCTCGGGTATGTCAGTCACATCAATCATTACCATATCCATACATACACGCCCTACGATGGGAGCCCATTTCTCACGCACCATGAGGCTCAGTTTTCTGTTTCCCAGTGCGCGGCTCAGCCCGTCAGCATAGCCTATGGGCAAGGTGGCAATGCGCGAATCACGGCTCAGCACTTCACTTCGGTTATAGCCAACGGTAGCACCAGCAGGATAGGTATGTATTTGAGAAATGGAGGTATGTAAGCTCCCTACTTCCTGTAACATGCCTTGCAGTTCGGGTACCGGCGATACACCATACAGCCCTATGCCCAGCCGTACCATCTGCATGTGTTTTAGCTGTTCATGTTTGCCAAAGCGCAAGATGCCGCCGGTGTTAAGGGCATGTACCCATACATTGGGGTAGGCATCCAATACTGGCCGCCATGCTTGCTCAAAAAGCATGAGTTGATGCATCGTAAAATCGTCAGCCCCAGGTTCTTCGCTTGCCGCTAAGTGTGTAAACACAGTCGCAACCTGTAGGTGTGGGTTGGCGTTGAGTACCTCAAGCACCTGCGCCACTTCTGGCACTGCAAACCCCAGCCGTGCCATGCCCGTATCAAACTCCAGGTGTATGGGGGGTAGCTCATCTCCCAGTTGGGCATAGTTTGTTAGCATTTCTATGCTCCAGATGGCTGGCTCAAGGCTATTCATTACTAGGTCACGTAACCCTGCTACGTCTGCATTGAGTACCAGGATGGGTGGCTGTATGCCCCGCCGCCGTAGTTCGAGGCCCTCATTGGTTACCGCAACACCAAAGTAATCTACCCCAGCATCAGCCAGCTCTTGTGCTATCTGCCAGCTGCCTGCACCATACGCAGCGGCCTTTAACATAGCCAGTGTGCGGGTGCCAGGTGGTAGCATCCGGCGTATGCTGTCCAGGTTCTGTCTCAGGTGGTTTAGATTAATCTTCAGGTAGGTAGCACCGGGGTGCTTGCTTAAGGCGGGTATCACCCGTTCCAGTTCATAGCGCCGTGCGCCTTTTAGTAATACCGTACTACCAACAAACCGTTCATACTCGAAATCTCGTAGCAGCGCCTCCCTTGTTTCATAAGCATGAATACCAACATGCTGCGATGCCAGCTTTGCGTACTGTACGCCTACTACGGTTACAGCTTCAGCACCGAAGAGGTGAAGCGCGCGCTCCAACAGCATGCGTTGAGTTGCTTCAGCTTCGGCTCCTAGGTGTTCCATGTCACTCAGGATAAGCGTACGGCGGGGGTGCAGTTTCTGTTGCTGAAGTAGCGTAAAGGCATTGAGTACGCTGTCAGCATCTGCATTGTAGGCATCGTTAAGTATGGTAACCTCAGGGTTGTCCGTGATCATTTCCGTACGCATGCTCACAGGGGTAAGCCTGTCCAGGCTACGTTGCAGGTCTTCGTTTGATGCATCACTACGCAAAAAAGGGTGCGCCGCCAGCAGCGATAGCAGTATATTTTCTAGAGCCGCCGGGCCTGCTACTTTAAACTGCATCGGTTGTAAGATGCCGACCCTGCTTTTCACTTCAAACTTCCAGTGCCAGGCATCGCCCGTATACTGGCATAGATGCACACGCACATCTGCGCTGGGTGAGGTGCCCACGGTTATGGGTTGAATATTTTCGCGGGCAAGTGCTGCCAGCACATTTTCGTCATCGGCGGTGCACCATACATATTGCAGCCCCTTAAAAAGTTTGAGCTTTTCCGTCAGCTTCTCGTTTTCATCAGCAAAGCCCTCGGCGTGTGCATCGCCCATGTGGGTTAGCACGCCATGCGTGGGTTTTATCATTTCTGCAAGCCGCTGCATTTCACCCCGCCGTGAAATACCTGCCTCAATGAGCGCCAGCGTGTGGTGCTGCCGCATCAGCAGCAGGCTAAGCGCTACCCCCAGCTGGCTGTTAAAGCTGCGTGGGCTTTTTACAATAAGCTGGTGCCCTTGCAGCAGGCTGGCTAGCCATTCTTTTACGGTGGTCTTGCCATTGCTACCCGTAATTGCTACTACCGGGTAGGCAAACTGTGTACGGTGGTAAGCCGCCAGCTTTTGCAGTGCGCCTAGTACATCGGGCACTATTAGCTGATGCGCGTCGGTCAGAGAGAGGGCGTGCGTCACCCAGAAGTTGCGCACCCCTAGCTGGTAAGCCCTGGCAGCAAAACTGTGGCCATCCCTTAGCTCGCCTTGCAGCGCGAGAAATACAGTGGTGGCTGGGCTGTGCAGTTTGCGCGTATCGAAAGCATACTGTGAAATGCAGGGAGATTCACCCGTACCAGCAAGGTACTCGCCCCCAACAATGGCGGCAATTTCAGCGAGGGTGTATTCAGCTTGCACAGCGCAAAAGTATGCAAAGCCCAGTGGCTAAAACATCTGGAACATGCCCAGGGCTACGGTGCCGTAGGCTCCGTTATTTAGGCAGATTTCACGGTTGTCTTCACTAATGCCACCCAGCGCATACACCGGGATGCTTACACCAATGCATACATCTGCCAGCCGCCCGATGCCTTGTGCAGGCTCGCCCGGGTGGCTTAAGGTTGCAAAAACAGGGCTGAAACACACGTAGTGATACCCCGCACGCTCTGCAGCACGGGCGGCTTCCAGCGAGTGCACGCTCTTACCCACCCAGAAGCGCTGCGCCAGGAAACGAATGTCGGTGTCCACCGCTTCCTTGAAATGAAGCCCTTCTACAGGCCAGGTGGGGTCGTAGGCACCATTGATAAGAATAGAAAAACGGCGGCCAGCAAACTTGCGGTTCAGCCGGTACACCCTGTCAGCCCACTCATCGGGTAGCCAGTTCTCGCGTATCAGAATGGCATCGGCACCTTTGCGTTCTACCGCATAATCTACCCACGCATACATTTTTTCTACAATGTGTTGCGGCGAGCTTGTATTGCCCAGGTGCGATAGTGCCAGGTTGCGAAAGGGGGGGCTGCTATTCTTTCGCATTCAAGGGCGTAGTGACAAAGCAAAACCCAATATACTGTTTGTGCAAATTGCTTTGCAGTGGGCTGAACAAGTACTATACAGCCAAACTTGATGCCTTATCTACAGTTCGCCCAGGATACACGGCCAGGGCTTGAGCCAGGGAGGTCATCGCTTTGCGTAGCACGGGTACCTCTAACACATACGCAATGCGAACTTCCTGCTTGCCCAAGCCAGGGGTAGCATAAAAGCCGGTAGCTGGTGCCATCATCACTGTGGCTCCGGCATGGCTGAAGTCTTCCAGCAACCATTGGCAGAACTTATCACTATCGTCAATGGGAAGCTTTGGCATTACATAAAAGGCCCCTTTCACTTCAGGGCACACTACGCCGGGCATGGCACGTAGTGCCGCAATTACCACATCCCGCCGCAGCTTGTATTCGCTCACAATGCCGTCGTAGTAGGATTGGGGTAAATCAATGAGTGCTTCAGCGCCTACCTGACCCAGCGTGGGCGGACTTAAGCGTGCCTGGGCAAATTTCAGTGCTGCTGCGAGCATGGCTTTGTTCCGGCATACCAGGCTGCCTACGCGTGCGCCGCACCCGCTGTAGCGCTTGCTCACGCTATCCATCATCACTACGTTCTGCTCTATCCCCTCCAGTTGCAGCGCGCTGGTAAAAGTCTCGCCATCATAGGCAAACTCTTTGTACACTTCATCACTAAACAGCCAGAGATCATGTTTTTTCACAATGTCGCGCAGGCCTTCCAGTTCAGCGCGCGGGTATAGTTTGCCGGTGGGGTTGCTGGGGTTACACAGCAGGATGGCCCTGGTGCGGGGTGTGATTACCTGCTCAAAGGCCTCTATGGGCGGCAGCGCAAAACCACTTTCTACATACGTAGTGATAGGCTTAATCACAAGCCCGCTCTCTGTAGCAAAGCCCAGGTAATTTGCATAAAAAGGCTCAGGAACAATGACCTCATCTCCTGGATTCAGGCAGGCCAGAAATGCAAAACGCAAGGCCTCGCTCCCGCCAGTGGTAATCATAATGTCTGTATAGCTAAGGCCAGCTATACCTACACGTGAATAGTAATCCACCATCCTGCGCCTGTAGCTTTCTATGCCTGCGCTATGGCTGTATTCCAGTACCTGGATGTTTGTTTTGTGTATCGCCTCAAAAAACTGGGGCGGGGTTTGCAGATCGGGCTGGCCTATGTTCAGATGATACACCTGTGTGCCGCGTGCCTTGGCGGCCTCGGCATAGGGCACCAGTTTGCGAATGGGGCTTGCGGGCATGGCCGCTGCCCGTTGGGCTATAGTAGGCATAGAGTTAGCGAATAGGCAACAAAAGTAGTAAAACTGCCACCGAACCCGCCAGTTGTACTTCTTTACTTGGGTTGTAGCTGCCCATTTACAAGGACGTATTGTTCGCCCGTTTCAGGGCAGACAGCTTTGCCAGAAACATCCGGTGTCAAGGTGGCACCTATTCGGCTCACCCACCCCGCCTGCCTTGCAGGCACTCCCATCACCAACGCATACGGCAGTACGTCATGTGTTACCACAGCGCCTGCCGCTACCATACAGTACTGCCCCAGCGTAACCCCGCAAACCACAGTAGCATTGGCACCCACTGTAGCACCTCGGCATACCATCGTCTGCTTGAATTCCGTTTTGCGCTCAATGAATGCGCGGGGGGTAAGCACATTGGTAAACACGGCAGAGGGTCCGATGAATACATCGTCTTCACATACCACACCCTCAAATAAGGATACATGGTTCTGCACCTTTACACGGTTGCCAAGCCTTACCTGGCTGCCGATGAAAACCCCCTGCCCCAGTATGCAGTTCTCACCAATTTCTGCCCGTGGCATGATGTGGCAGTAGTGCCATATTTTGGTGCCCGGGCCAACCTTTGCCCCCACATCTACCGTTGCTGAGGGATGGATGCTAATACTTTCTGAATGTAACATATCGCTTAAACTACATTCACTTCTATTTGCAGCGCTATCCCAAACAGGCTTAGCACATCTTGCTGTACTGCTTTAGCTACTGCATAAAGCGCTGCGCCGCTGGCATTGCCGTAGTTTACCAGTACCAGCGCCTGTCTGGAATGCATACCCGCATCGCCAATCCTTTTTCCTTTCCAACCACATTGCTCTATGAGCCACCCTGCAGCTATCTTCACATTGCCATCGGGTTGCGGATAGGCAGGTACTGCTTCATGCTGCTGTTTAATCCTGGCATATACTTCTGGGCTTACAACCGGGTTTTTGAAAAAGCTACCCGCATTGCCTATCTGCGCGGGGTCGGGTAGTTTGCTCTGGCGAATTCGAATCACGGCCGCGCTTACATCCTGAATGGTGAGCGTGCGGCTATCTGCCGTGCCCAGTTCTTTCTGCAGCGCTTCGTATGCCACATTCACCGTAGGTTTTTTAGTCAGCCTAAAGGTAACATGTGTAATCAGGTAGCGCCCCTTGAAGGCCAGTTGTTTAAAAATACTATCTCGGTAACCAAAAGCACAAGCATCCCTATCTAGCGTTACATGTGTATTCGTTTTGAAATCAAATGCCTCTAAAGCCTCAAAACAATCTTTCAATTCACTGCCATAGGCCCCAATGTTCTGCACGGGTGCTGCACCCACAGTGCCCGGTATTAGCGACAGGTTTTCAATACCGCCCCAGTTGTTGCTTACGCAGTGCTGCACAAACGCATGCCAGTTCTCGCCCGCGCCGGCCTGCACCCATACATGCGCCTCGTCTTCTTTAACTATCTGAATGCCGCCGATTGTAATGTGTAGAACGAGCGCATCCACATTCTGAGTGAGGAGTAGGTTGCTGCCGCCCCCCAAAACAAAAGTGGGGTGCGCGCGGTATTCAAGTGTCTGAACCAATTCATTTAGTTGTACTGCATCTGTAATTTGGGTGTAATACCGCGCAGCGACATCTATACCAAACGTATTGAAGTTTTTTAGCGAAACGTCTTTACTGATTACCAATGGTGCCATCCTAAATCTACAAGCACTAAACTAGCTCGCAATGCAGCCTCAAAAATTGGGCTTGTGAAAGTAACGGTTGTAGAAACTGTCTATGGCATCAACAGCTTCTCTGCTGGTATCCACCAATACAAATAAATCCAGGTCATCAGCACCTATAAACTTATTGCCCATCACAGTACTGCGCATCCAGTCCACCAGCCCCCCCCAGTATTCCCGCCCCACGAGTACAATAGGAAACCGATCTATCTTGTTGGTTTGAATCAAAGTTATTGATTCGAAGAGCTCGTCTAAAGTGCCAAAGCCGCCAGGCATTACCACAAATCCCTGCGCATACTTCACAAACATCACCTTGCGTACAAAGAAATAATCAAAGTTGATGCTATGGTCTCGGTCTATATACGGGTTGCTGTGTTGCTCAAAGGGCAGCTCTATGTTTAGCCCTACGCTGGTAGCACCACTCTGCTTGGCGCCTTTATTACCCGCCTCCATCACTCCTGGGCCGCCACCTGTAATGATCCCATACCCCCGCTCGGCCAGCAGGGCTGCCAGCTCTACCGTTTGTTCGTAGTAAGGGTGCCCTGGCTGTATGCGTGCCGAGCCAAAGATGCTCACACACGGGCCTATCTTGCTCAGTTTCTCAAAGCCCTCTACAAACTCAGCAATGATTTTGAATATCTGCCAGGTATCTACAGCACGCCGCTCTTTCCAATCTTTGGCTTTATTCGTGAAAGTGGGGGGCAGGTAGTTGTTGTTTCCTTCCATTCAATCTGCGCTAGTGCGCACAAAGCTAGTGTACATTGTGTTTCAAAAAAATTTCAGGCAGGGGGCTAATCCTGTAACAAAGCAACGAGATATCCAGATACATGGTAGTTTTGGGCTGCTTTGTAAGCTTATGAACCATGCTGTTTAAGGTCAATAATTTAACAAACCTGGCCGATGCGCGCTATGCAGCGGCATTGGGTGTGCGCCTGGTATGTTTTGCTGCCGAGCGGGGCAGCCTGTATAAAGTGCCCCTGGTTACGATTCAGGAAATTCTGGGCTGGCTGGAGGGGCCCACACCGGTACTGAGTTATAGTAACGATTACGAAGGGTATGCACTTGCAGCAGCAGAAGTGCCGACAATGCCTGCACTCAGCGAGTTTAGATACCAGCCCGGCACCGAGCTGCCCATGCTGCGGGGCGAGCAGCTGTACGGCCTTGTGCTTCACACTGAAGATTTGCAAGGGATGGGAGACGGGCCTGACATAGCGCCTTTGGCAGCGGCAGCATTGCTCTACGCAGCATACCTGGAAGTTGTTCCGGATAAACAGGCGCACTTGCACCCACGATTTTTTGAGGCCCTTGCCAGGCTAATGCCCCCTGAAGCCCCGCTATTCCTGAATGTGCAGCACATGGATACCAAGACGGTCTCGCTGTATGCACAGTATGTAAACGGGCTAGCGTATGGCCGGAAACTGGAGCATGATTTTACCCAGCTAGATTATGACGGGTTTGAGGAAATGCTGGAGCGCTTTGCCCCCGAAAACCGATTAAGCTAGCACCCCTTACACCACAGCCTGCTCATCTTCATAATAGTTTGACAAGAAGCTATACAGCTCCTCGCTGCTCAGGTTGCGCTTGATACGGCCAGCCACCGTGGCCGCAACCTTGCCCGTTTCCTCACTCACCACAATCGCGGCGGCGTCGCTCACTTCTGTAATACCCAGTGCGGCGCGGTGGCGCATCCCCAGTTCAGCGGGTATATCGGGGTCGTCGGATATAGGCAATACGCACCGCGCAGCCACTATCTGCCCGCCGCGTATCAGCACGGCACCATCGTGCAGCGGGCTTGCTGGGCTAAAGATGGACATCAGCAGCCGCTTGCTCACACCTGCGCCTATGGCATCGCCCGTTTGCTCTATGTGGCTTAAGTCATTGTTCCCCTCTATCAGTATGATAGCCCCTGTATGAGAAGCGGCCAGGTTCTCAGTGGCATCTATGATTTCTTTGAATTGTTCCTCAGTGCTCTCATGTACCCGCCCCTGTAACCTGGAGAGTATAGACATCTGCCCCGCACTGATGATAAACCGCCGTATCTCTGGTGCGAATACCACTACCAGCGCTATCGCACCAAACTGAAGCACTTGGTCCAATACGCTTTTTACCAGGGTCATGTTTAGCGCTTCGGCCAGCCGCCAGCACCCAAACAGAACCAACAGAATGAATAAAAGCTGAATAAGCACCGTGCGCCTGAAGCGGTTGTATAGAAAATAGATTAACGTAGCCACCACCAGTATGTCTATCACATCCAGCAGCCGTACAGAAAGAAAACCTATTTTAAATAGCTCCATCAGGCGGGGTCGTTCACAGCTTGTGTATCTGTTTGCTGTAGCAAGTTAACGAAACGTACCACCTGGGCTGCTTCGGCCACATCATGTACACGCAAGACGTGTGCGCCATTTAGCAATGCCCATGCATGCGCAGCACTACTTGCGGGCAGCACTTGTGTTGCGGTAAGCCCCAGCGGCTTGTAGAGCATGCTTTTTCGTGAGAGGCCCACCAGCAGCGGGCACCCCAGGTTTGTAAAATATTGTAGCCTTCGTAGCAGTGTGTAGTTGTGCGTTGCTGTTTTGCCAAAACCAAAGCCGGGATCTATAACGATATCTACTATGCCTGCCGCACGGGCCAGCGTTAACTGCTGCACAAAGTACTGCCACACTTCCTGCACAACATCACTGTATGTAGGGTTTTGCTGCATGGTTTGGGGTGTGCCTTGCATGTGCATCAAAACGTACGGGGCACGGTAGCGCGCTACGGTGGCGTGCATCGCTTCGTCTTGCACACCGCCAGAGACGTCATTGATGATGTGCGCACCCAGCTCCAGCATTTCCGCAGCCACGTGTGCCCTGAAAGTATCTACACTGATGATCGCTTCAGGAAAATTTTTGACAACCAGACTCACCACAGGTGCAAGTCGCTTCAGCTCTTCGCTTGCGCTTACATCCGCCGCACCCGGGCGGCTGCTGTAGCCACCCACATCTATGATTGTGGCACCTTGCTTCAGCATTTCTTCTGTTCGGTGCAGTGCCGCCTCGGGGCTTGCGTATTGGCCCCCATCGCTAAAGGAGTCTGGCGTTACATTTAGGATGCCCATGATTTTTGGCGTTTCCAGTACCAATAGCCTGCCCCTACAGTTAAGTGTTATATTGGGTATTGCGTTTGGGAAACGGGAACTGGGCACGGCATCCATCCCAGCAAAATAGCCGAAAATGCAGTATGTTTGTTGCAACACCTGCATGACTGCTACCCGTACTGAAGTGCAATATGCTGCGGCAGCGGCCCGCTGCCGCGCAGTTTTCCTGGCCAAGGCAAAAGACTATGGCGCGAGTTGGACAGTGCTACGCCCCACCAGCGCCACAGACCAGCTCTACATCAAAGCGCGCCGCATTCGCAGCCTCGAAGAAACGGGCGAAAACCGAGTAGGCGATAGCATAGAGAGCGAGTTTTTAGGCATCTACAATTATTGTATCATTGCGCTCATTCTCTGCAATGCAAGCCAGCGTAGCGCCTTTGAGGCACAGAACTATCAGCCAGAACTTGAGACGCTGCTTAAGCTCTACGACCAGCAGGCAGCCGCAGCTCAAGAAACGATGCAGCGGAAAAACCATGACTATGGCGAGGCCTGGCGAGACATGCGCATCCCCAGTTTTACAGATATGCTGCTGGTGCGCCTCATGCGTATTAAGCAGATAGAAGACAATGGCGGCAACACCCGCGTGAGTGAGGGCGTAGAGGCCAACTACATAGATATGATGAACTATGCCATCTTTGCACTAATTAAAATAGAGGAAGCCCGCGCTTGAAGTTTTTTTTCGACACCCGCATGAAAAATTTTGTCACTGCTTTTTTTATAGTTGCAGTTGTTACTACGGTGCTACAGCTCTTGCTGCCCGTGTGGTGGGTGGGTGCGTTGGTGGCAGCTGTAGTAGCTTTCTTTTCTATGAAGCGTGCAGGGGCCGCATTCCTGCTGGGCTTTCTTGCCATCTTGATAACCTGGTCTATCTATGCCTTTGTTATTGATGTACAGTCTGCCTACATCCTTACTCAGAAAATGGATGTATTACTGAAGCAATTGCGGTTGGGCATGCCCATATGGCTGGTGTCCGGTCTGGTGGGGGGCATCTTTGGCGGAATGGGCGGACTCACAGGTGTTTTACTAAAAAAAGCTCTACGTATGTACTCTATCAAAGTATTATCTGAAAACTTGAAACTTGTTCAGGAAGAGATAAGGAAAACAGCTGAGGCCGCTGGTAAAAGTGCAGCTGATGTAACGCTTATAGCAGTAAGTAAAACGCATCCTATTGTGGCAGTTCAAAGTGTGTTTAAGATAGGGCAACTTCATTTCGGCGAGAACCGGGTGCAGGAAATGGCCGAAAAACAACCCCTGCTACCAGAAGCCCATTGGCACCAGATAGGCCCACTGCAAACCAATAAAGTAAAATACATAGCGCCCTTTGTGCACCTCATCCATACGCTGGATAGCGTTAAGCTCTTGCAGGAAATAGAAAAGCAGGCCGCCAAATGTGATAGAAACATTTCCTGTTTAATTCAGGTAAATATTTCTGACGAAGGCCAGAAGAACGGTACTACCCCTGAGGGTGCTGAAGAAATAGTAAAGGCTGTATCCAGCACTCCGCATGTGCGTATAGAAGGCCTGATGGGCATAGCAGAACTTACTAACGACAAAGCTAAGATCCGTGGCCAGTTCAGATCGCTGAGGCTGCTCAGAGACAAGCTCAGCGTGTACAATGGTGCGCAGATACACATGCACCACCTTAGCATGGGCATGAGCGCAGACCTGGCCGAGGCCATAGCAGAAGGTGCCACACTGGTGCGTGTGGGCAGCGCCATTTTTGGGGCACGTGGCTAGGTTAGAAAACCTGAAACAGGCGTAGTCAGCAGTAACTGGCGCGCACCACTTATTGCAGTACTCACTTGCCGATCACCGTTAAAGGGAGACACAGTTTGATGGAGTGCCGCTACAAGCTTTTGCAGTGCAGGGCTTATGCCCGTGGTGGTTGTTGCCTGCTGCCGTAGCCATAGGGCCTGGGCTGCGCTGAGCCACTCTACGCTCAGCAGTGTGGTCAGGTTCGTAACAATTCGTTGGCATCTTACCGCGCTATTGGCGCCCATGCTCACAAAGTCTTCCTGCCCGTTGCTGCTGGTCACGCTATAGGCACTGTGGGGTGTAGCCATCTGGGCATTGTCATTTACAAGTGCTGCGGCGGTGTATTGGGCTATCATCAGGCCGCTATGCAGCCCGGGGTTTTGCGTTAAAAAAGCAGGCAGGCCGCGCGTGCCGCCCATCAGCAAGAATACACGCCGCTCACTGATGCCCCCCAGCTGCCCTGCCGCAAGGGCCAGTGCATCCAGCCCTAGCGCAAGCGGCTGCCCGTGAAAGTTGCCACCGCTCAGCACCGCTTCACTGTCGGGGAACAAGTTGGGGTTATCGGATACGCTGTTGGCTTCCGCTTCAAAGGTGTGCTGGACCCAGGTGGCGCAGTCGCGCACTGCCCCATGCACCTGTGGCACACAGCGCAGGCTGTAGGGGTCTTGCACCCAGGGTTTGCCATGCGTGGTTAGCTGCGAGCCACTCAGCCACTTGCGCACCTGTGCGGCCACCAGCCGTGGGCCGCTATGCTGTTTCAGTTCATGTATCCGTGCATCAAAAGGTTCCGGCAGGCCGTCATACGCTTCCAGACTTAGTGCAGCCAGCGCGTCGGCCCAGTCCATCAGGTGTTGCAGTTGTAGCAGTATGTGCAGCCCATAAGCCGTCATAAACTGCGTGCCGTTGAGCAAAGCCAGCCCCTCCTTAGGCCCCAGTTGTAAAGCAGGCCACTGTAGTTGTTGTAGCAATTGTTTGCTCGGCAGGGTTTGGTCTCGCCATCTCACATACCCCTCGCCTACCAGCGGCAAGCACAAATGTGCAAGGGGGGCCAGGTCTCCGCTTGCACCCAGCGAGCCTTGGCTGTACACTACAGGTAGCACATCGTGGTTATACATTTCTACCAGGCGCTGCACGGTTTCAGGCCGCACGCCACTGTTGCCATAGCTCAGGCTCTGCGCTTTCAGCAGCAGCATCAGTCGTACTATTTCTGCCGGTACTTCCTCACCCGTGCCGGCAGCATGGCTCACCAGCAGGTTGTGTTGCAGCGCCTCCAGTTGGTGAGCCGGTATCACAGTGTTGCAGAGTGCACCAAATCCTGTGTTTACCCCGTAAATCGGTTTGCGCACATCATTCAACATGTGCATCAAAAAGGCATGCCCTTTTTTAATGCGAACCTGCGCTTCAGGTGCCAGTGAAATGGGGTCGTGCATTCTGGCCAGTTGGCCAAGGGCATCTAGCGTGAGTGGGGTGGCTCCCAGTTGAAAAGTAGCTGAGGATGGCATGCGGCAGGTGGATTGCCACAAAGCTACAAAACGCCAGCCGTAGCCTTAGATGCCTAGTAGCGCGTGCCTTGAGTTGGGGGCGGATAGCTTGTTTCCTGCATACCCTCAGCGTTGTCTTCCTTTGATACGCCCCCCATCATACCCAGTGTATTTTGGCGGGCCACTTCATATTGCTCTTCGGTGATAATGCCATTCTTGCGCATCTCATGCAGCCGCAGCAGGAAATCTGCCTGCTGCTGTGCACGGCCATAGGGGTTATCATCCTGCACCTGCAAGCCTGCTCGCAGTGCAGGCGTATTGTATTTGCGTTCAAACTCATCGTCGCTAAGCCCCATCAGCATGGCGGCATCTATCAGCCCCACGACGGTAGGTATGCCAGACCAAAAGAAACATGCATACAAAATGCCCTTCCCTTTACGCCCCAGGTAGAACTGGTGCAGGCCAAATGTACTACCGGCTATGGCCAGCGCAGCAGCTACCAGCTTGTTTCGCATGTTGATGAACTAGACAAAGTGTATGCCCTTTGGTTGCATGCCAAAGGGTAAGCGTTAAGAAGCCTTGGGTGGAAGGTCAAAAGCCGTTGCTTGGTGTTCAAAGTGCCCTTTGTGGCTGCCGTCGCAAAAAGGCTTGTTCTGGCTACGCCCGCAGCGGCAGATGCTTAACGCTGTTCTGCCACCTAAACCATAAGCAGTGCCACTCGCATCCACTATCTCAAAATCGCCTTCTATCTTAACTGAACCGTTGTTGTTTATTGTTAGCTTGGTAGTGGCCATGTGTTTGGGGGGGTGTTGTAGTGAAATGAATTATGCCACAATTTACGAATTACAACGCAGCGCGCACCGCGTAGCACCATGTCATACACCTGACATCTGGTGCAATGGGCATTCACGTACTTTGTGGCTGGTCTTTTGAATGTAAGCTAATAGCAAACCCATGCCCACCCTACTACGCGTAATTCTGGTTGTTTTGGTTGTGCTTTTTAAGGCAGCGGCCCTGTCAGCACAAGGAGCCTACGATTCTTCCGGGACATCTTCAACCAATGCTGCAACGTTTGATCTGCGCCAGACTGATTTCACCCGCACAAAAGACACTCACTTAAATGCTGAATGGGATTTCTTTTATGGCAAGCTCTACACACCCCTAGACCTGCGGGCTGCAAACAGCACCCCTGTTAAAGTAGCAGTACCCGGGGACTGGACCAGCTACGATGCCAAAACCTTAACCAGTGGCAAGTTCGACGCATTCGATCCCGAAGGTTGTGCCACCTATCGCATCAAACTACTGATGCCTACAAAGTATGAAGCATTAGGCCTGCAGGTGCCGTATGTGTGGAGTGCTTATAAAGTATATGTAAATGGAAAGCTAGAAGCTCAACGAGGTAGCCTAGCCTGTGACCCTGCTGTTATACAGCCGCTGATGGTAAAAAGCCTTATCCAGCTACCTAACAATCAGGCCGAGATAGAGATTGTAGTACAGGTTGCCAGCCGATCCACCACGGTTTCGGGCCTTATAGAACCTTGGGTGGCAGGCTCGTACCAGCACTTGCTGGCGGATAGAGAATTTTACGGCGCCTTGTACCTTACGCTGGTAGGAGCACTTTTCATTATGGCTTTCTACCATATTCTCATTTATCTGCTTCGCCGCAAAGAGCGCTTCATGCTATTCTTTGGCTTTATATGCCTTACAGTTACCCTGCGGTTTCTCACGTTCGGCGACCACTACATATACGAGTGGTTACTGCTGCATAGTGGCTTTTTTCATTTCGATATTCAGGTTCGGGTGTACTTCCTGTCTTCCCTACTGCTGGTAGTGCTGGGCTTTGCCTTTATACATGCGCTGTATCCCAAAGATTTATGGGCAAGATCAGCTTCCGTAATGGGCGGCCTAGTGGGGGCCTATACATTGTTTGCTGTATCAGTGAGTACTCACATTTTTGCTTTGACCTTCCCAGTAATTACTATTCTACTGATACTTGGCGGCACCTATTTGGCCTACGGTATCGTAAGGGCAGCATGGTTTAACAGACCCCGCGCACGCCTATTGGCAGTAGGCATGGGCATTATGCTGCTGGCTGCAGTACACGATGGCCTGCAAACCGTGGGCATATCCCTCATCTCTGAAACCGAAATCCTAACCCTGGGGTTCGTGGGCTTCTTGTTTGTGCAGTTCTATGTAGTGAGCAGCCGCTATGCCACTGCTTTTAATGAGCTAGAAGACCTGACAGAACACCTGGAAGAAAAAGTAACCCTGCGAACGAAGGAACTTAGTGAAGCAAATGAAATCATTACTGAGAAGAATCAGGACATTACCGATAGCATCAGTTATGCCCGTCGTATACAGCTCTCTATTTTACCGGAAACCAAAACTTTCTTTGAACAGTTTCCTGATGCGTTTATCCTGTACAGGCCCAAAGACATTGTAAGTGGTGATTACTACTGGATGCACAAAACCAAGGATTACTTTTATGTCTGCGCAGCAGACTGCACCGGACACGGGGTACCCGGAGCTTTTATGAGCGTGCTGGGTTCTGGCATACTGAACCAGTTGGTACGCGATTTAGATCAGCCCAATAGCCAGCAACTGCTAAGTCAGATGAACCAGCGTGTCCGTGTCGCGCTTAAACAAGATGAGCGTAAAGGAGAAGAACGCAAGCCAGTAGTGATCAACGAGGACGGCGAAGTAGTAGAAAGCCAAGACGGTATGGACCTAGCCCTCATACGCCTGGACCTGAAAAAGCAGGAGGTGTGTTACAGCGGCGCGAACCGAGCTTTGTTACTGGTGCGTGCGGGCGTGCTAACGGAATACTCCCCGACCAAGCACCCCATAGGAGGGGGGGCTGACCTCTATGAAGAAAAAGTTGAATTTCAGAATCAACTTGTATCTGTACAAAAAGGTGACACACTCTACATGTTTACTGACGGTATTACGGACCAGTTCGGCGGCGAGAAAAACCGGAAATTTAGCAGTAAGCGTTTCCGTGACCTTGTAGTTGAAGTCTCTGCCTTGCCCATGGTAGCGCAGAAAGCCAGACTCGAGAAAGAACTAAATGCCTGGCAGCATGGGCGCAGTCAAACAGACGACATCCTAGTAATGGGCATCCGCGTATAATTGTAATCTACCCCCCTTTCCTAATACCCCTATGAAACCCCTTCCCTTCAAAACAGAGCGGATACTTGCTGCACTCATGTCTTTAACGTTTCTCGTTTTTAGCTTGCCTAAACTCACCGCTTCCGATGTCTCACTCCGGTTGTTTGGAAAGATAAACTACTACTTAGGTTGGGAGGGTCGCTGGTTCATGTACTTCACAGGTCTAACGGAACTGGCCGTAGGCGCACTTGTGCTAACTGTTTTATTGGTAAAAGCCACCCAGCCTGGCAATCCCAAACTGTGGTTTACCACGTATGTATTGGGCCTGCTGGGTACCGTGGGCACGATGTCAGGCGCCATGTTCGTTGAGTTTGCCATCCGCTTTGGCGAGGATCCCGCACTTACCATTCTGGCATTTGTACTATTCTCTTTAGCCGTATTTTTAGTACTTCCTAAGCGTGACCAGGTGTTGAATTTGGTAACTTTCAAGGGTTAATACTCACTTTCATGCGCACCCTGCTGGCTCTACTCTCCCTGGCCTTCCCCTTGAAGGCCCAGCTGGCTGCTCCTGGTGATGTGATATGGAGTAACGGCAGGCTTCATTTCCTGGAAGCGGGCAATAAAAGCGGGCCTGCGGTTTTGCTGGTGCATGGCACACCCGGCGACGCCAAAGCATACAATGCCATCCTAAAGCAGGACTCACTGACTGGTAAGGCACACCTCTTCAGTATAGACCGTGTGGGCTTTGGCAGCAGCAAGCCCGCCCGCCCCGTTACTACCCTAAAAGCACAGGCGGAGCACGCCTCCCATTTCTTTGACCATGTGCGGGAAGGTGCCATCATCGTTGGGCATTCCTATGGTGGGCCTGTAGCCCTGCAAATGGCCGTAGATTATCCCGACAAAGTAAAAGCATTGGTGCTGGTTGCCAGCGCAGCTGACCCCGCCCATGAGCAAATCATGTGGTACCAGAAGCTGGCCAGATGGCCCTTGATAAGCGGCCTGCTACCCGAAATGTGGTACACCAGCAACGAAGAACTAATACCCCTGCGCGAAGAACTGGAGAAACTCAAATCCCGCCTAGCTCAGATTAAAATTCCTGTTATTGTGATTCAGGGGGGTAAAGACAGCCTGGTGCCTGCAGCCAATGCCGATTACCTGGAACAGCAACTCACGGGTGCTCAACTTGCCATCGAACGTTACCCAAACCTGAACCACTTCATTCCGTTTATCCAGCCCGAAATTGTTACGCGTGCTATACTGCGGCTGCTTGAGAAAGCCACAGTTACATCTTCACACTAAATTACCACCTGCACACCTGTATGTTTTCCAGTGCCAATAATTATGTTTTTAATCACCTAGAGCTGCTATTCAATAAATTGAGTACGGTGGAATATACTGCCAGTATCCCGGAGCTGGAGGGCAGCACCATTGGGCAGCATGTTCGTCATATACTGGAATTTTATGGCTGCCTGTACACTGGGTATGAGCTGGGTCTTTTCAGTTATGACAAACGTGCGCGAGACCTGCGCCTGGAAAACGATATTAACTTCGCGAGCCTCACCCTGCGCGAACTCGAAAGAAAAATGACCGAGCTGCCGGGAAACAAAGTACTGGCAATGGAAGCCGAGCTGGGCATGATGACCCAAATGGTGAACACTACCTTTGACCGAGAGGTGCTATACCTGGCCGAGCATTCCGTGCATCACCTTGCAATCATTAAAACAGGCCTTCGATGCAAGTTTCCTCACATTGCCCTGCCGCCTGATTTCGGTGTAGCCCGTAGCACGCAGCGCTACCGTGAGTCCGTAATGCCAGTAGAAAAGCAGTAACCCTAATGCTGTAATACTTGCTTTTGTCTTTTAGGCTGTTGTTATTTGCTCATGGCTACCCTAACCACGGAGAGTAAGTACTGGTTTTTTAAGCATTTCTTTTTCTTTGACCTCATTGACGACGATGAGTACAAAGAGCTGGATGTGCAGAGCGAGTTTGTTCAGTGCCAGAAAGACGGTTTTGTGTACCTGTCTGGGGATCAGGAGGACTCTGTTTTTTTTCTGAAGCAGGGCTACATTAAGCTGGGTACCTATGATGACCAAGGCAAAGAAATCATACTGAATGTACTGCAGCCTGGTGATATCTTCGGTAGCATAGCGCATGGGCAGCGCAGGGGTGTGCCTACTGAGTTTGCACAGGCCATTTCAGAAGCCAGCGTATGTAAAATCAATACCGAGCGGTTTCAGCAGATGCTTGCCACCCGGCCAGACCTCACCGTGCAGGTTATGAAAACCATGGGAGACCGCATCCATAAGATGGAGCGCAAGCTGGTATCGCTCGCCTTTAAGGATGCCCGCACACGCGTGATAGATTTCCTGAAAGATTTTGCGACCGAATATGGCCGCGTAAGGGGTGCGGAGATACACATCGAAAATTTCCTAACCCACCAGGATATGGCTAGCCTTACAGCCACAAGCCGCCAACTGGTAAGTACCCTCCTAAACGAATTAAGAGAAGCCGGGGACATTGAGTATGATAGGAAAGTTATCATCGTCAAAAAGCCAATCGAGGAATTGAAGTGAGCTATGCATGCGCCCTGCGATAATCTCTATAAATTCTTACTAATTCGCGCAGGGTTAGGTAGCGCACGCCAGCCTTGTGGTTGGCTATGCTAATTTTGTAAATCACATGCCAGTGTTGTAGCAGTACGCGGTAGGCTTCTACCAGGGGTGTGCGCGGGTCATAGATATGGACGGGTTCGCTGGCCACGCCATTCAATTCTAAAATGGTAAAGCGCCCCTCTCTCAGGCTGGCTTCACTTTCCGCCCGCACATCAAAGCGGCAAAAGTAAAGCCCGCCAAACTGTTTTACCAGGGCATCTACCTGTTCCGTCAGTGCAGGTGTAATGTTTCGATTTCCATTTAAAAACATCGTGCCCCGTATATGGTTGCCAATGGATACCAGCTCAAGCCTTTCACCAGTAGGCAGCACCTCATTCCAGCGTGAGCCAAAGTCAGCACGCAGCCTTTCAACTACAAAGCGTGCACGCGTGTTTTGCAGTACCAGCTCGTGCAGGGTGCTGTGACCATCGCCCACCACATGCAGCATCTCCTTCAGCACGATAGAGCTCACGGTGCCACACACCTCGCCAGGCTGTATGTAATACAGTATTCCCGCCTCTACAGGGTAGGGCACATACCCTTGCAGCACCAGCGGCTCTGCACTGTATGAAAGCATATATTTTTCAAGCGCCGGCAAATCATTAATTTTCTCTACATACCTGCCGCGCTCGCCTACATCCGGTTTCAGGATTATCGGAAAGTCAATTCCTAAAGATTGCATAAGCGCCTCAGCCGCCTGCACAGCAGCGCCCGCCTGCAAGTAGCCTGTTGGCGGCAGCCATTCGGATGGCAGTTTTTCTAAGATAGCGCGTTTACTTTCACCTGCCAGCCCGCTATTTTCTATACCGGGGTTGCATGCACTAAAGAATACCCACGCACGCGCCCTTAGTGCCAGCCATGCGATGTATGCAAACACAGGCAAGTAGAAAAAATAAAAATTCCAGTATTCCCAGCGTGTAAGGCGCACCCACCATAGGGGTACTAAGAATCTCTTATTGCTCTGCTGGTTCATGAATCGCTTTATACCAGTTGCACGCGTGTGCCTTCAGTGCAGTTCTGGCAGATATCTATCTCAGCACGTGCACGTGTTAAGTTTTGCCTGAATTGCGTATAGCTGCTACCACGCCATATTTCTGTAAACGTTTTCTCGCCTACACGCCCCATTTCGTGCTGGGCATCTTTATCAAAGCAGCACGGCAGCACCCGCCCGTCCCAGGTTATCTCAGCCCCCTGCCATAGCTTCCAGCAGTGGTTCAGCAGTTTGTTTTTCAGGGTATGCTTCCCATTCCTTTTTACGTACCGGCTATACACGCCCTGTGTGGGTATCAGGCTCTCAGCGCCTGCTTCATCATACACCTGTGCGCTTTTTATGTTCACCCGGTTTACGCCTATTTGCTTGCCAAGCAGCTTTGCAGCATCTACTTCATGTTCGTTATGCTTGAACACAATAAACTGCATCTCGATAAAGGGCGTAATGCTTTTTAACGCTCGCTTCCACCGCACCAGGTTTTCTATGCCTGCCAGCACCTTTGCCAGTTCGCCTTCTATCCGGTAGCGGCTGTAGGTTTCTTGGGTTACGCCATCCATACTCACTACCAAATACGAGAGCCCACTCATCACGGTTTCTTTAGCTGTGGCATCATCTAGAAAGTGTGCATTGGTGCTGCTGTAAGTAAAAAGGCCTTTGCTGCTGGCCTGTTTCACCAGTGATGTAAAGTGCGGGTTCAGGTAGGGCTCACCCTGAAAGTATAAAATGAGCTGCCAAAGGGTGGGGTGTAACTCATTCAACAGGCTACTATACAGGCCGGTCTGTAGTCTGCCTGTAGGACGTGTAAAGCTGCGCAGGCCGCTGGGGCACTGCGGGCAGCGCAGGTTGCAAGCGGTAGTAGGCTCTATGCCAATGGCCACCGGCATACCCAGGTGCAGGGGTATATGTGTGATTTTTGAAAAAGCGTAACTCAGCAGCACCGCTACTGCATTCCATGCCCTGCGCAGGGTGAGGCTGCGCAGCAAAAGCCAGCCATGAAGCAGTGAAGCACGCATGCCGTTCATATCTTGGCTTCAGCAGTAAAAAAGGTAAAGGCCACCAGCCCATAGGTGCGGCTGTCAGCCCAGTGGGGGTGCCGGCTGTGGTCTTCGCTCACCGGGTGCTCCAGCACGATCTGCCCTTCCGGCGCGATGCACTTGCGTGCAAGTAGCATGTTTACCAGCCCATCCTTTGCAGGCAGCGCATATGGCGGATCCAGAAACACATAATCAAACACTTTCTCAGTTTTGGCTATGTAATCTTCCACCTGTGCAGTTACCACATCAGCCTGCGCCAGTTTAAGCGCTTTAAGCAGGTTTTCTAAATACTGCGTGGCTTTGCGTTGCATATCAACAGCAGTTACATGGGCCGCACCGCGGCTCAAAAATTCGAGCGCAATGGCGCCGCTGCCACTGTAGCAGTCCAGTACGCGTGCACCTTCTATTGTAAACCGGTGATGTAGGATGTTAAACAGCGCTTCCTTGGCGCGGTCAGTAGTAGGCCGTATGCCCAGCCCTTCTGGCGGGTTAAAGCGCCGCCCCCGCAATGTGCCCGCAATGATACGCATACCCGCTTGGCGCTTAGCTTAAATGGGTTTCAGCAGCAGCTGGCAGAACTGGTCATGCCATAGCCCCACACTATTCAAAAGGGGCTGCAGCGGGAAGAAACTACGCGCATCTACAAAACTTGCAAAGTAATTCTGCAGCATTTGCATAGACTTATTCCGCAGTTCACCCCGCCCTGTAGCATAGAGGGGGGTTAGGTCGGGGTTTAGCTTTAGGTTTTGCAGAACGTTCAGGGTGTAATACAATACATCTTCGGCATGCGTAGTAGAAAACTCATTGCATAGCAGCAAGCCCTGTTCGCCAAATGCAATACAGAAAAAGCCATCTTCAAAAAAGGCAATGTGCAGGCTGGCTGTCTTGCCCATCGCGATATGCACCCGCTGGCTTTCATGCAGCAAGGGCACGGCCACATGATGAATGCGAAATTTCTTAAAGTAAAACTCAGCACGCTTGTGAAATTCCTGGCTGATGGCAAACAGCACTGTAAGCCCCAGGCTGCCTATCGTGTCGCGCATGATTGAATCCGTATTGCTATCAATGTCATGCTGCGTTTCCAGGTACCAGGCATCGCTGCCGTCGCTTAGGTGTTCTATAGGCACGATGAGCCACCGGGTAGTGTGGCTCACTACATCTATGCCTTTAAAGTTTTGCTTGAGTGTGGGGTCATCAAACACCACCTGATCCAGAAACTCATTGCGCGAAAGGTTGCGCTCGTTTTCGCGGGCATTGAGCAGCAGAATCTCGCGCTGGTCATTGAATAGCGCATATTCTGCCTTGCTCTCGCTCACGCTCAGGGTTAGCCGATAGTTCGCCAGTTGTCCTTTGTCCAGGCTGCTGCTGCTATATGCCACAGCCCCTACAGCCGAGGGCAGTATCTCCGGCATTTCAGGTGCTGGAATTTTCTTTTCGGGTTTTGTGGTCTTAGCAGCCATCGGTTTGAAACACAGGGCATTGCCTAGGGCTTGGGCCCAAATTTGAGCCCTGGTTTTCGGTCTGTTGCAAAGTAAGCAATTTTAAGGTTAGCTATTTCGGTTCATATTGGGGGTGCCCATTCTATCGAAAAACAAATAAAGCTGGTCGAAAGCAGACCTTTTCTGAGCGGGTTATTGGCGGTAACCCTTGCACAAGCTTAAATGCCAGCTATTTTACACCCCAATAACTTTTCCTATTAGGTGCAACCCTTTTGTCTTTCGCCGCTCCTTTACCTTAATCTTGCGCCTGCGTGAGGGGTAGCTTGCTGCAATACCACCGGTTACTTTGTTACTTGCGATGGGTTACCTATAGCACACGTATTTGAATTTCTTGACTAACGTTTCTAATCCTTATTAACTGAACCTTTACTATGCAACGAAGAGAATTTATGCAATGGGCTGGACTGGGGCTTGGCGGCCTCGTGCTGCCCAGCTGGGCCAGCTATGCACACGCCATCGAGCCTGCCGAGCTGCTTAAGGTAATGGATGTGGGCACCAAAAAAGCGCTTGCTGATGCAGCCCTCAATGCTGCAAAAGCCGCCGGTGCCACCTATGCCGACGTGCGCATTGGCCGCTACCTTAACCAGTTTGTCATCACCCGTGAAGACAAAGTGCAGAACCTGGTGAACACCGAAAGCTTTGGCGCTGGCATACGAGTCATTGTTAACGGCACCTGGGGCTTTGCGGCCATTGTTGACCCCACCACCGAGAGCATTGCGAAAACGGCCCAGCAGGCAGTAGCCATTGCCAAAGCCAATAGCCGTGTGCAAAAAGAGCCCGTAAAGCTAGCCCCCCAGAAAGGCTACGGCGAGGTAAGCTGGAAATCACCCATTGTAAAAAACGCCTTCGAGGTGCCCATCAAAGAAAAGGTGGACTTGCTACTACAGGTAAATGCAGAAGCCATGAAAAACGGCGCAAACTTTGTAAACAGCTTCCTCTTCCTGGTAAATGAGCAAAAATACTTTGCCAGCACGGATGGCAGCTACATAGAGCAGGACGTGCACCGCACCTGGCCTGTGTTTAATGTGACAGGTATTGAGAAAGAATCAGGAAAATTTGAAACCCGCCAGAGCCTGAGCGCCCCCAACGGCATGGGCTGGGAGTACCTTGACCTAAATGCAAAACCTGTAGAAGTGATGGGCGTGCAGGGCGCCTACCGCGATCGCTACAACATGCTCGCCGATGCCATCGCTGCCGGCAAGCAGGTGAAAGACAAACTAAAAGCAAAAAGCGTAGAGCCCGGTAAATACGACCTCGTGCTGGATCCCAGCCACCTCTGGCTTACCATACACGAGAGCGTAGGCCACCCCCTAGAGCTAGACCGCGTGTTGGGTTACGAGGCAAACTTTGCCGGTACCAGCTTTGCAACCCTGGACAAATGGCAGAGCAAGTCATTCAAATACGGCTCACCTGTTGTAAACCTGTTTGCCGATAAAGTGCAAAAAGGCAGCCTCGGCGCAGTAGGCTATGACGATGAGGGCGTACAAACCAAGCGCTGGGATCTGGTGAAAGATGGCATCCTGGTAAACTACCAGGCCATACGAGACCAGGTGCACATGCTCGGCGAAAATGCCAGCCACGGCTGCTGCTATGCCGATAGCTGGAGCAATGTCCAGTTTCAGCGCATGCCAAATGTGAGTTTGGCCGCGGGCAAAGCCAAACTCAGCCCAGCTGAAATGATTAAAGACGTAAAGAAAGGCATCTACATCGTTGGCGACGGTTCCTTCAGTATAGACCAGCAGCGTTACAACTTCCAGTTTGGCGGCCAGCTCTTCTATGAAGTCAAAGACGGCGCCATCGTAGGCCCCCTGCGTGACGTGTCATACCAGAGCAACACTACCGAATTCTGGAACAGTTGTAACAGCATCTGCGACGAGAGCGACTTCCGTCTCGGCGGCTCTTTCTTTGATGGCAAAGGCCAGCCTAGCCAGAGCAGCGCCGTAAGCCACGGCAGCAGCACCACGCGCTTCAACGGCGTAAACGTGATTAACACCGCACGCAAGCTCTAAGCGATTTCTTCATTCAGTACACCACCGTAAAAAATCTACATACGCATGATTTTATTTAGCAAAGAAGAGGCGCTGGCCATCTTAAAAAAAGTGCTGAGCTACAGCACCGCAGACGAGTGCGAGGCAAACCTGGACGCCAACCTGAATGGCAACATTCGCTTTGCGCGAAACAGCGTGAGCACCAGCGGTGCACTCATCAACCAAAACCTAGCTGTAACCTGTGCCTATGGCAAGAAAACAGGTGTGGCCACCATAGACGAGTTTGATGAGGAAAGCATTAAGCGCGTGGTAAAACGCGCCGAGGAGCTGGCCAAACTCGCACCCGAAAACCCCGAGTATATGCCGCGGCTCACACCCCAGCAGTACGACGAGCCCAATGCCTACAACGAGGCCACTGCAGGTATCAGCCCTGACTATCGCGCTGAAGTAGCAGGTACTGCTATCAAAGAGTGCGAAGCGCAGCAGCTCGTAGGCGCAGGCTTCTTTGAGCACAGCACCTATACCAGCGCCATGATGAATAGCAAAGGCCTCTTTGCTTACCACCGCGGCACCGATGCCAAGTATAACCTTACCGTGCGCAACCAGGCCGGTACCGGTAGCGGCTATGCCAATGCGAGCGTTGGTGATATCCGTCAGTTCGATGCCAAGGCCACCAGCCTCCGCGCAGCAAAAAAAGCTGCCATGAGCGCAGGTGCCGTAGCACTAGAGCCCGGTAAGTACACCGTAATCCTGGAGCCCCTTGCTGCATCTGAACTCATCGAGCGCATGACCTTCAACATGGACATGCGCACCACCGATGAGGGCCGCAGCTTCCTGGTTAAACCAGGTGGTGGCAACAAACTCAATGAGAAGATTGTGGATGAGCGCGTAACGCTCTATAGCGACCCCATGGATGCTAGCCTTCCTTCTCGCGCGTGGGATGGCGAGGGCATGCCCATTAAGCGCACCACCTGGATTGAGAATGGCGTAGTCAAAAACCTCCTCACCGAGCGCTACTGGGCCCAGAAGACCGGCAAACAGCCGCTTCCCTTCCCCAGCAACCTTCTCATGAAAGGTACTGAGAAATCGTTAGAAGACCTCATCGCAGGCACTGACCGTGGCATACTCGTTACACGCTTCTGGTACATACGAGATGTAGACCCACAGACAGTGCTGCTCACAGGCCTTACAAGAGACGGCACCTTCTTAGTAGAAAATGGCAAAATCAAACATGCCATTAAAAACTTCCGCTACAACGAGAGCCCCATCATCATGTTGAACAACATACTAGACATGGGCAGGCCCGAACGCGTACTGGCCGAAGAGAGCGGCCGCACCTATATGATACCCCCGCTCAAGGTACGCGACTTTACCTTTAGCAGCCTTTCTGACGCAGTATAGGCAAGTTTATAAATCACTTTTTGATGAGGCCGTTTGCACGATGCAGATGGCCTCATCGTTTTACAATTGTTACAAAGCGGAGCTTGGAAAAATTCTTCTTTACACGCTTGAGCTACCAGAGCGGAGACTGGGATACGGATGCGCGCATGCCATCCAATCTCATCAACTCGCTCATTGAGTACACCACCGTCCCGGTTGACCTGCGCGAACGCATCGTGCCACTGGAAAGCAAAGAAATATTCAACAGCCCTTTCTGTTACCTCAGCGGCCACAAGCTGGTGCAGTTTACTGAGCGTGAAGTGGCAAACTTCAAAGCCTATGTGCAGCGCGGTGGCTTCGTGTTTGTTGACGACTGCAACCATGACATTGATGGCCTGTTTGCCCTCAGCTTCGAAGCCCAGATGCGAACACTTTTTGGCCCAGATTCCCTGAAGAAAATACCCAACAAGCACCCACTATACCACGCGTTCTTTGAGTTTAACGACGGCCCGCCCACGACTGGCTTTGAGCTTAATGGCTGGGGCGATGACCTCGTGCACGACTATCTGAAAGGCATTGAGGTAGAGGGCCGTATCGGTATGCTGTACAGCAACAAAGACTACGGCTGCGAGTGGGACTATGACTTTCGCAACAAGCGCTGGCTTGCGCAGGACAACACCCGCTTTGGGGTGAACATCATCATGTATGCACTCACAGCATAGTTAGAATTTGTTAAAAGGCCTGGTGACACCCGTGCGCATCGCCTAACTTTGTGCTATCTGGCATGCCTATATATGCCTTTTGCTTATATTTGCACTGGCATTGGCTGAGCTAACTCATCATAAATCAATACTATAACGCACACTTACGCCATTTTTTTTTTGTAATCCTTTATGGCGAACGAAATCCCTTCAACTGACAATACCCCCACTTCAGTACCACCGCCACAGCGCGGCTCCAATGCCACACGCATCATCTTAGCGCTGGTCATTGTAGCGCTTAGCACAGCGCTGGTTTACTTTATTGTAAAGAGCAACCAGACCGAACAGGCCAAGGTGCAGGTAGAAGCCAAAAATGAGCAGTTGGAAGCAGAGATTAAAGAGCTGGACACCAAGGTATCCAAAATGGAGGGCGAACTCAAAGACCAGGATATACAACTGGATGAGAAAGACCGCCGGGTAACAGAACTCAACACTGCTTTAAGCCAGGCCAAGGCGCGTATCCAGCAGTTGATAGCAGCTGGTAAACTGCAAGCAGACCAGGCCGAGAAATACCAATACCGCGTGGACCAGATGCAGTATTACATGAAGAAATATGAAGACCAGCTCAATGAATTAAAAACCCAGAATGAAAAGTTGAGCAAGGAAAATCAGCAACTCAATGCTCAGGTAAAAGCAAAATCTACGGAAGCAGAGCAGATAAATCGTGAGAAAGATTTATACAAAACCAAACTGGAAGCAGCCTCAATCTTAAAGGCAGCCAGCTTTACATACACCAGCGTAAACCGCCGCGGCAAAGAGAGCGCTGCCGAGCGCAACAGCGAGCTGCGTGAGAGCCGAACCGATATCGTCAAGACCTGCTTCAAGCTGCTGGACAACGAGGTGGCGGCTCCAGGCCAGCGCCAGGTGTACCTGGTAATTAAAGCGCCTGATGGCAGCATACTCAAGGCACCCGAGGCAAGCGCCACATTTATACACAATGGGCAGGAGCGCCCCTACAGCGCTAAAATAGCCGTAGCCTATAACCGCCAGGTGCTGGATGTATGCATGGCATACCCAAAACCCGAGGGCAGCACGCTGGCCAAAGGCACCTACACCCTCCAGGTTTTTACGGATGGCTTTGAAGTCGGCGGCAGCAATTTCAGCATCAAGTAGTAGATTCGCTTGTCCGAATCAACCCTGACTACTACCATGGCAACCACTGTAGAGGTACAACTGCTCAGCTTGAAGTGCGCCAAAATGAGCGAAAAAGATGGCGACGAAATGTATGTGAACTTCTCAGCACAGGCACCTGGTGGTGCCATGATGGGCAGTGAGCGTGTACCCGGAGACATGGGCCACTGGAAAATGTATGAAGGCTCACACATAGAGCCCAAACATATTCTGTACCTGGGCAGGTTGGACGATGGCATCAGCTTCACCCTTACGCTGATGGAGATGGACATCTTCCAGGTAATCAAAAACAGCCTGAGCATCGTAGGCACCGTCGTAGATGATTTTGTGGGCCGATGTAAAATAAATGTCAGCGCCGCGGGCGAGGCGACGTGGGAGATGGAAAAGCATACGCATGACCTGGGCGAGAAGCCCGGCCACCTGCGCGAGATAAAATTTGACGGGAATAAAAGTGAATATACACTGCAGCTCTCGGTGCAAGTGCATCATTCTAGGTAGTAGCTTCGTTTATGAAGTCACTTATCTGCAATGACTGGCACGAAGCTTGTACATGTGAGCTGCCTATCTAATCAATTTGCCTACCTAACATGAAAACAGTAACACGCATACTTGCTGGCGGTGTGGTCGCAGTCGCCTTATTTTGCGGCGTTCAGGCGCAGCAAACGCTCAGCAACGCGCCCGCTGCATTGCCAAAGCTAAACGCCAGCGCACCCCTTCAGACGCTTGAAAAGCAACTGCGTTCCGTTGCAGAAGAAGTGCTGCGTGGCAAAGACTTTGCCCGCAAAATAGAACTGAATGAATTGCTAAAGGCTACCCTGCAAGCTGCCCTTATGCGGCCTGAGAGCTTCGACTACCGCTTTGATTCCCTCACCACGCTTTCACGCATTTACCCCGAAGATCAATCCTTCCGCATCTTCACCTGGGTGCTGCGAGACCCGCAGGGCACCAGTACCTGCCACGGCATGGTGCAGCGCAAGATTACGGAGAAGGGCCAGTCACGCATCGTGGTGATACCGCTGTCTGACAAGATGGATCGCACGCGAGACATACAGCGCTTGCGCCTGAACAATGAAGAGTGGCTGGGTGCCCTGTATTACAAACCCCGCAACAGCCCCTTTGGCGTGCTTACTTTCAAAGGTGAGTACGAACAGATTAACATTAAAACCCAGCAGCCTGTCACCGTAAAAGATAAATTCTATGTGATTATGGGCCTGAATGAACACAATGCCGAGAGCAACTACAAGATTCTGGATGTCATTTCGTTTGACCCCAAGCGGCCAGACCGCGTGTATTTCGGTGCCCCCATATTCTATACCCAGGGCGTGCCGCAGTCGCGCATTGTGCTGAAGTATGCTGACAATGCCGCCTGCACCTTAAACTACATGCCCGTGCAGCTTACCAAAAGCAAGAACGAAAACATGATTGTGTTCGACCACCTCACAGAGCCTGACAAGTTCAACCCTACCAGCTACTACACCTACGGGGCTGATGGGGGTGTTGATGCTTTCCGCTATTACCCAGGCCAGGTGGAGATGCGCCGCGGGGTGCTGGTGCTGCAAAAAAATGTGCGGGTGTATGAGGCTGCCACAGCCGCGTTCGACAACAACGTGCGCACCAAGCAGCGCGAGAAGGAGTCCATGAAAGCAAGGCAAGACGGCCTGGATGGTTTCAAGAGCGCCAAGCGCAAGTAATTAGGCCGCATCGTATAGCTAGTGGTTCTAAATTTTTAGGTTATTTGATACATGATTTCTACCTACAAAACAATTGGTGTCATCGGCGCCGGCACCATGGGCAATGGCATTGCACACGTATTTGCCCAGCAGGGTTACACCGTGCACCTGGTAGATACGGATGATGCCCGCTGCCAAAAGGGCCTGAACACCATAACCGCAAACCTGGACAGGCAGGTAAAAAAGGGCACCCTCACGGAGGATGACAAAGCCGCTACCCTGGGCCGCATCAAGGTGTTTAACAAACTGAGCGCTGCGCTGCATGAGGCAGACTTGGTGGTAGAAGCCGCCACTGAGAACCCTGATCTGAAGCATACAATTTTTAACGACATGGACCAGATTGCTCCACAGCACTGCATCCTGGCTACCAATACTTCCTCTATCAGCATTACACAAATTGCGGGCGCAACCCGCCGTGCTGACCGCGTGATAGGTATGCACTTCATGAACCCCGTGCCGCTGATGAAGCTCGTAGAAATCATCCGGGGCTACGACACCAGCGATGCTACCGCCGATGCGATAGTAACACTTAGTAAAGACTTGGGCAAGGAGCCGCTGGTAGCGAACGACTATCCCGGCTTCGTGGCAAACCGCATACTGATGCCAATGATTAACGAGGCTATCTATACGCTGCACGAAGGCATTGCTACACGTGAAGCGATTGACGGCATCATGAAGCTGGGCATGAACCACCCCATGGGGCCGCTAACGCTGGCCGACTTCATTGGCCTGGATGTGTGCCTTAGCATACTGCGTGTGCTGCATCAGGGCTTTGGCAACCCCAAGTATGCTCCCTGCCCCCTGCTTGTAAACATGGTAGCCGCAGGGCACCTGGGCCGGAAGAGTGGCCGTGGGTTTTATAGTTATACTTAGTGAATGTATGAGTATGGTGTGCTGCTGCACACCACTATAGGCCGCCTCCCACTGATGTTTCAGCGCGGGGCAGCCTGGTAGCAGCCAAGCTTCTGTACGCTTCGCCCATGTGCACACCTCTCCCACCGTCAATCCTCGCCATTGACTTACCACACAAGTGTACCGGTTGTCCGTTCAACTTCGGAGCCTTAACTAGCCTGCGTGCTGGGATACTATGTGTTTCGGGTTTTGCTTACATAACCTGAAGAATAAAAAATACGCCCGGGCGATTTAGAAAGCTTAAGGGAAAGAAACTGTCGGCCGACTGGGTTTCGGGAAGCGGGGCTGCAGCCTGGGGCTACGGCCTGCTTCTTACTACAATGATATAGTGGCCCTTGTAGCGCTCGGCAGTTATGCACGGGGGATAACTTGTTGAAGGGCGCGTGGGCCGTATTACATTCCGGCGGGTGTTGGGGGCCTCCCCCTAGCTCCCTCCTACATCCCGCTTTGTGGGACAGGATTCGGAGGGGGGAATGCGCCTCTGCGCGGCTGGATGCGCCAGTGGTGTGGCTACGGCTGGCGTCTCGGCTAGATAGGGTGAGGGATGTTACTTAAACCATTCCCCAAATTTTGACAAGTCCACATTGCCACCCGTGAGGATGACGCCCACCTTCTTACCAGTAAATTTTTCTTTGTATTTTAGTATTGCAGCCAGCGGCACTGCGCAGCTAGGCTCCACTACTATTTTCATGCGCTCATATATCAGGCGCAGGGCGGACTTTATCTCATCCTCATTTACCAGCAATATTTCTTTTACATACTGCCGAATGATGGTAAGCGTTTTGTCGCTTAAAGTGGTTAACAAACCATCGGCTATGGTATTTACGAAGGCGGCCTGCTCCACCTTCCCGCTCTTTATGCTGTGAATGGCATCGGCGGCACCTTCTGGTTCGCCAGCGTAAATCAAAGCATTGGGCAGCAGGTAGTGTGTGCTGAGGCAGGTGCCCGAAAACAGACCTCCGCCACCTACAGGTGCAACTATAATATCCAGCAAACCGGCATCTTCTATCAATTCTTTTGCGCAGGTGGCCTGGCCTGTTATCACCCGGTAGTCGTCGTAAGGATGTATGAACTCGGCGCCCGTGACATCAATAATTTTTTGCAGCGTAGTTTCTCTTGCGGCCTGGTTAGGTGCACAGAAAGTAACCTCGGCGCCATAGCCTTTTACGGCATTTACTTTTACAGCGGGTGAGTTATCCGGCATAACGATGTATGCCTTGGTACCCAGGGTTTTTGCGGCATAGGCAATGGCCTGTGCATGGTTGCCTGATGAGTGGGTGGCAAGCCCGTTTTTTAATTTTTCGGTAGGGAGGCTAAGTGCGGCATTCATGCCCCCGCGTATTTTGAAAGCACCGATTTTTTGAAAATTTTCACATTTGAAATGCAAGCTAGCACCGGCCATTGCATTGATGGTACTATTGGTGAGCACGGGTGTACGATGTATATACGGTGCAATCCGCTGGTGTGCTTCCTGTATCTGCTGCAATGTGATGGTCATACCAACTGAGCTTGTAGCGTGAGTGATTTATGTCTGTAAAGCTAGCGTTGTAATTGTTAATACTTTTTTATCAATCTTCAGAAATGGATATTCACCACTAAGTGCAGGATCGGCTGCTGTCCATTAGCCAGCAGCTTTAGTAGCGGCAATGCAATCTATTTCTATCTGGCAGCCGTAGTTTAAAGGGTTACAGGGCACCACAATGCGCGCAGGCTTGTGCGCACCCATTATCTTGCTGTACTCTGCATTTATGCGAGGCCAGAGGGCGATATCGCTCACGAAGACATTTACCTTCAAGATGTGCTGTAGGCTGCTATTCGCTGCCAGCAATATCTGTTCAATGTTGTGCATGCATAAAGCAGTTTGCTCTTCGATGCTTTTCAGCTGTACCTGCCCGTTAGCATCAATGGGCAACTGACCAGCCACATATACGGTTCCATTGTGTACCACCCCAGGAGAGTAGTGGCCTTTTGGAACGGCTACCGTACCGGGTGTGATGAATTGGATGCTCATATTTTGTAATGATTTATTGTTTGGAATTTTGTGATGATACTGCCGCCAGTTCAGTGATGGCCTGGGCCAGCAGGTCCACCTGGCTGGGGCGCGTGTAAACATTGGGTGTGACGCGCACGCCCACGGCACCGGGGTAGTCTATGGCCACAGTGTGTATTTTGTGGCGGCTGAAGAGGGCCTGCTCTAGTTCAGCAGGCTTCATTCCCGCAATGCTTACCAGTGCCAATGCACCACCGTATTGTGGGAGCGGGCTGGTATGCACGGTTACGCGGGGCACGTTACGTACGGCATCCGTCCAGCGCCGCTGCAGGTAGTGCAGGCGGGCCTGCTTGCGTGCTGCCCCAATGCCCTGGAAGAAATCTATTGCAGTGCCAATGGCCATTTCGGTAGCGAAGCTTCGCGTGCCCTGCACTTCAAATTTGCGGATGTTGTCACTGTCGGGCTTGTCGTTGGCCATGAGCGGCCACAAGCCTGCTATGCGGTCTTGGCGCACGTACAGCAGGCCTGTGCCAAAGGGCGCACTCAGCCACTTGTGCAGGCTTGTGCCGTAATAGTCGCAGCCGAGGTCGGGTATTTTGTATTCGAGGTGCGCGAAACTGTGCGCGCCATCGCAGATTACCAAAATGCCACGTTTACGGGCTTCGTCGGCAATTTTGCGCACGGGCAAGATTTGACCCGTCCAGTTGATGAGGTGCGTAAGGTGAACAATTCTGGTGCGCGGCGTGAAGCGGCTCACATAGGCATTCACCAGTGCGTCGTCGTCTTCGCTGGGCAGCTTCAGATCTACCCACACCAGTTTGATTTTCTCTCGCCGCTCGCGCAGCTTCCAGGCGTTCATCATGTTGGGGTAGTCCAGGGTGCAGAGCACTACCTCGTCGCCGACCTCAAGTGGGATGCCCTGCTGCACAATGTTCAGGGCCTCGGTGGCATTTCGTACGATGGCCAGTTCTTCGGCGCTGCAGCCCGCCAGGGTGCCCAGCTTCTGGCGTAGCGGCTCACGGCCCTGATCCAGGATACGCCACATGTAGTAACTGGGGGCCTCGTTGCTTAGGCGGTTGTAGTGTTCAAACTGTTCCTGCACAATTCTAGGCTGCGGGGCCACACCGCCATTGTTAAGGTTAATGAGATTGGGCGATACGGTGTAGGCCTGCTGGATGTAGGTCCAGAAGTCTTCATCAAGTGCGGCCTGCGCTGGAGACAAATAGGCCAGGTGTTGGGCGGCAGCCTGCACCTGCTGGGGAGTGATAGCAGCACCTAGGGCAAGCGTGGAGACGTAGGCCGCTGATTGCTGAAGGAAGTCGCGACGGGTCGGCATAGGGTTTGGCGCATCTGATGGTACAATGGGTCAAGGCTGGCAAAGTAGAAATTTGGCTATGGAACCCATTATTTTTTTGAAGCTGCCGCCAAAAAAGCATATAGGAATAAGAAAAATGCCTCGCCAGTGCAACCTGCCGACGCAGCGAAATAGAAGCGCGCAAGGATGTGCCCGTGCAGCGTCGCGGGTAAATGCCCCTTTCTTATCTTAGCAGCTGCATATACCAAGTGCGCCTGCCTGTAACCGCCTGTTTATGAACTACTTTAATACTGCTGACCTTACCCAGAGCATCCCACTATTGGTCTTGCTGGCACTGGGCCTGCTGCTGATGCTCGCCGATGCCTTCAAGGCCCAAGGCAGCCTGCCCTGGATTACCGGTGGCGGCCTGCTGCTCTCTGCGTTGCTTTCAGTACCCGGCTGGACGGCAGAAACCAGCCATACTATAGGCTATAGTGGCATGATAGGCTTTGGCGGTATAGCAGCGCTGGTGCATGTGTTTATGTGTGCCTGCGGCATTTTCGCGCTTTTTTTTATTGGCGACTTCTTTCAGCGACACGACAAAGAACTGGGCGATGTGTATGCCCTGCTCGTGTTTGGCATTATCGGTATGGTCATGCTGGCCAATGGCAACGACCTTATCATCGTATTCATCGGGCTGGAGATAATGAGCATCTGCCTATACATCATGGCAGGAGCCTTTAAACGCGAGCTGCGCAGCAACGAGGCAGCCATGAAATACTTTCTGCTGGGGGCTTTCGCCACGGGTTTTTTGTTGTATGGCATCGCACTTATCTATGGCCTCACTGGCGCTACGCGGCTGGACATCATCGCCAGCAAGGCGGTGGATCTGCAGGCGGCTCCCGAGCTTTTCTATCCCGCATTCGGCTTGGTGCTTATCGGGTTCCTCTTCAAAATTGCCGCCTTCCCGTTTCATGCCTGGACACCCGATGTGTACACCGGCGCCCCTACGCCGCTGGTTGGGTTTATGGCTACGGGCAGTAAGCTGGCAGCATTTTATGCACTCAGTGTATTCATCAGTAAAACCATGCCGGTATCGAACCCCAAAATCATTGGGCTGCTGGCAGTGCTGGCGGTGGCCAGTATGGTGTATGGCAATATTGTGGCTACCCGCCAAACCAACTTGAAGCGCATGCTGGCTTATAGCAGCATAGCACACACTGGCTACCTGCTGCTGGGCATCTGTGCAGGGCCAGATGGCTACAAGGCTGTACTTTTTTACATGGTGATTTACATGCTGATGACGCTTGGCGCCTTTGGCATGATAGCAATGGTAGAAAACACGGATGCCGATGCAGACATGGAGCGCTGGCGTGGCATGGGCCTGAAGCGCCCCTGGCTGGGTGTCGCGATGAGCATCTTCATGTTCTCGCTAGCAGGCATGCCGCCGCTTGCGGGCTTTATGGGCAAATACCAAGTGTTCTGGTCAGCGATAGATGCCAACCTGATTGTGCTATCGGTGATAGGGGTGATGGCCTCGCTCATTGGCGCGTACTACTACATCCGCGTTATTGTGGTGATGTACTTCTATAAACCTGAAGAAGGTGCAGAACTGGCGCCAGTTGCCATTGCGCCACAGCCCATTCCCATGTTTGGCGGGCTGGTGCTGGCAGCCCTGCTCTTGCTACTGGGGGTGTACCCCTATCTGATTCAGAACGCACTGGACGCACTGTTTCAAGCTGTAGCTGCACCCGTAAGCCAGCTGCTACCCTAGCAATCACACACTGGCTATGAACCTGGAAGCGCAAATGGTGCCTACACTTCGCGTGTATTACGCCATGCTGACGGGGCAGGTATTGTTTCTGGGGGCGGCATTGTTCATCGTGTATCAATCGGGCAGCCCTTTTTACCCGGCGCTGCATGCCCAACTGCAATACATTTCGCCAGCGGTGGCCGGGGCATTGATTTTACTTTCAAACTTTTTGTTCAACAAGCAGGTAGAAGCAGCCCAAGCGAAAGCCTCTGAGATAGGCAAGGTGCAGGCGTATCAGTTTGCCTGTATAATGCGCACTGCCATGGTAGATGGCGTGGGGCTGTTTATGGTGGTGTGCTACATGCTCACAGGCCACTGGCAGTACCTGCTGCTTTTTGCGGCAGTGCTGGGTTTTTTTGTGTGGCAGCGCCCCACGCCAGAAGCCTGTGCGCAAGACCTGGAACTTTAAACGGGGGCATCAATCAACTGGTATTTTGGCAACTGGCATATTGGCGGCGTAAACCGCACGAGGCCGTACCTTTGTTTCAAAACCATTTGGGTATAAGATCAACCGCTACACGTGCAGCAGCTACTTTCAAATCGTGATCCACAGGAAGCCCTCATAGGGCCAGTGTTCGCTGCGCTGCGCGTACTTGCTATACAAAACCAGCAACCGGTGTATGTGATTGGCGGCTACGTGCGCGATTTCTTTCTGGGGCAGCCAGGTAAAGACATTGATATAATGACAATAGGTAGCGGGGTAGCCCTCGCGCGCCAGTTTGCTGATGCTGTAGGTGCTAAGGAAGTGATAGTGTATGAAAACTACGGCACGGCGCTGGTAGTGGTGGAGGACTGGCAGGTGGAATTTGTGGGCGCACGCCGTGAAAGCTACAGGCCCGACAGCCGCAAACCCCTGGTGGAAGACGGCACGTTGCTGGATGACCAGCTACGGCGCGACTTTAGCATCAATACACTCTCCATCTCACTGAGCCCGGAGAGCTATGGTGAATTGATAGACCCCTTCGGCGGGCTGCAGGATCTGGTAGCGGGCATCATACGCACCCCCACAGACCCTGACATTACCTTTAGCGACGACCCCCTGCGCATGCTGCGGGCCATACGCTTTGCTGCGCGGCTGAACTTTAAAATAGACGATGCCACACTTGAAGCAATCAAGCGTAACAAAGATCGGATCGCAATTGTGAGCATGGAGCGGGTGAGCGAGGAACTGAACAAGATGCTACTTGCAGATGAGCCAAGTGTAGCCTTCAAGCTCATGTTTGTAACAGAACTGTTGCATATCATCTTCCCGGAGTTTGTGAAGCTGCACGGTGTAGAGCGCATCAACGGCCGCGCCCATAAAGACAATTTTTACCACACCCTGCAAGTACTGGACAACCTGTGCCGCACCACAGATTACCTTTGGCTACGCTGGGGTGCTGTGCTGCACGACATCGCCAAACCGCAAACGAAACGCTACGACCCTGTGCACGGCTGGACGTTTCATGGCCATGAAGACAAGGGTGCGCGTATGGTGCCCAAAATATTCGCGCGCCTCAAGCTGCCGCAAAATGAAAAGATGCGCTACGTGCAAAAGCTGGTGCAGCTGCACCTGCGCCCCATTGCGCTGGTGGATGAAGAGGTGAGCGACAGTGCCATTCGCCGCCTCATCGTGGATGCGGGGGATGACCTGGCCGACCTGATGCTGCTCTGCCGGGCGGACATTACCACCCGCGATGCAGACAAGGTGGAACGGTTTCTAAGAAATTTCGATCATGTGGAGCAGCGGGTGGCGGAAGTGATGGAGCGCGACCACCTGCGCAACTGGCAGCCGCCCGTGACAGGCGAAATTATCATGCGCACGTTTAACTTAAAGCCTGGCCCAGTAATAGGCCAGATTAAAGAAGCCGTACGCAATGCGATTCTGGATGGCGAAATACCGAATGAAGAAGCTGCGGCGCTGGCCTATATGCACACCGTGGCCCAGCGCATAATGGGAACCCCGTAAAAGCCTCGTATCTTATGAGGCTTTAAGAGAATGAAATGAATAAGTTTGACCTGGCCTCGGTGCTTTTTTTTCTGCTCGCGCTTGTATGTGAGGTACTAGGTACGATTGGAGGTTTTGGTTCATCCGTATTTTTTGTGCCGATGGCGCAACTTTTTTTTGATGGCACTACTGTGTTGGGGCTTACGTCTGTGTTGCACGTGTTCAGCAACATGAGCAAGCTGGCATTGTTTCGTTCCGGCATTGACTGGCGCCTGCTGCTTTGGTTTGGCGTGCCCAGTTGGCTACTGGTCATACTAGGCGCGGTACTGGTGGGGCGGGTTCCTTTCGCCTATAGTGGTCTTTTGTTGGGCTTATTTCTTGTGGTGTTCAGCGTGGTGCTTCTGGCCAGGCCGCAGCTTCGGCTGCCCAAAACCCCAACGGCATCTGTGGTGTGTGGTGCCCTTGCAGGCTTCTGGGCGGGGTTTACGGGCACGGGCGGCGCCATACGCGGGCTGGGCATGGCAGCCTTTGATTTGCCCAAGCATATCTTTGTAGCGACCAGTGCAGCCATAGACCTGGGCGTAGACGGCATCCGCGCTGGTATATACCTATACCAGGGGTTTTTAAAGCCGGAGTTGTATCTGTATGTACCTATACTGCTGGGGGTATCCATCGCAGGTACCTGGGTGGGTCGCTGGCTGCTAACGCGCATGTCGCAGCGAGGGTTTCGGGTGGGGGTGCTGGTACTGTTATTGGTAGAGGGCGGCTGGCTCCTGGCGCGTTTCCTAATTAACTCTAAGTTTATATAGCCAATGCCAACCATCTAGTCTTGTATCTTTTCGGAATATTTGGAAACCTTTTTCGAAACTCACTCTCATCTATCCATAAGTTAGTTACATATACTTTCCTTTTGTTTTTAAGAACTATGAGCCCATAAGTGAAATCCTTAAACAATTCTTCATCTAGAAACACTCTAAGTGGAACAGGGTCAGATTTGTAATAAACGATTGAACTAATATCCTTCTTAGAAAAAGTGAATTTTATAGAACCATAAGAAGAGTATACCGTAAAATACTCCCCTTCTATTATCATTTTTTCGAAACCGTTTCGAAATAAATAACTTCCATAGCCTGTTAGTATCGGAGAAAATAAGAGCAGGTTGAACAAGACTATGCCATAGAGTTCTTCACCATATAATATACTTATTATAACTGTAATTGAGCTAATTATTAGCGGGTACCCTAAGAAACGAAAATGATCGCTAGTCTTTGCACAAATAACAACTTTCAGAACTGTGGTTTTGCCATCTTTGCCGCTAAGCTTCTTAATGTCTACTTCACGAGCCACAGAATAAATTTAATCAAAATAGCCACCAAAAATATCCCCACTGAAATCAGATTCGTACGTTTCATGAACACCAGGCTGAAGCGGGAGGATTTGTCCAGCTTTTCCAGGTCTTCTTTTTTGTTGAAAAAGGCACGTTGAAATAAGTTCATACAGGAAGAACCCTAAGCGGGTAGAATTGGTTGCCTGGGTGCTAAGTTCTGGCAAATGCGCTTATGCACAGCGGCTAAGCCGCCAGGCAAAAGGCCCTAAAAGTGGGTGTAAAAATAAGGCTAATGCGAGGCCGAATTTCGGTGTGCAGCACGGGCTTTTTGCGTACCTTTTAGTCTATTTTCAAGCAAATAAAGTGAGCATGTAAATGGCTCATTTTCAAACAGATAAATAAGATGGCTACTGGCGAAAAAATCGAGACGCGGTATATAGAAAGCGAGCTCAAAACGGCCTACATAGACTATTCCATGTCTGTGATAGTAAGCCGGGCATTGCCGGACGTGCGCGACGGGCTCAAGCCCGTACACCGCCGCGTGTTGTATGGCATGAGCCAGCTGGGCCTGGCCAGCAACCGCCCCCATAAAAAAAGCGCCCGTATTGTGGGTGAGGTGTTGGGTAAATACCACCCACACGGCGACAGTGCTGTGTATGACACGCTGGTGCGTATGGCACAGAGCTGGAGCCTTCGCTACCCACTGGTAGATGGGCAGGGCAACTTTGGCAGTGTAGACGGAGACCCGCCCGCAGCCATGCGCTACACCGAGGCACGCCTGCGCGCACTGGCCGAAGACCTGCTGGAAGACCTTGGCAAGAATACGGTGGACTTTGGGCCCAACTTTGACGACAGCACCACCGAGCCACTGGTGATGCCTGCACGCATACCAAACCTGCTGATAAACGGCTCCAGCGGTATCGCGGTAGGCATGGCTACGAATATGGCCCCGCACAACCTGCGTGAGGTGGTGGCCGGTATCATCGCTTACATTGACAACCGCAACATCAGCATACTGGAGCTGATGAAGTACATACCCGCGCCAGACTTCCCCACTGGCGGCACCATTCACGGTACTGCTGGCGTGCAGGAAGCTTTTGCCACTGGCCGCGGCCGTATTGTGCTACGCGGCAAGGCTACCATCGAGACGGAGAAGAATGGCAGAGAAACCATCATTATCTCCGAAATACCCTATCAGGTAAACAAATCAGTGCTGGTAGAAAAAATAGCTGAGCTGCGCGACGATAAAAAGATTGAGGGAATAGGCGATGTGCGCGACGAGAGCGACCGCGATGGCTACCGTGTAGTGGTTGAGATAAAGCGCGATGGCATGGCCAGCGTGGTGCTGAACAACCTGTATAAGCACACCCAACTGGAGGTGGCTTTTAACGTAAACAACGTAGCACTGGTAAATGGCCGCCCGCATACACTGAACCTGAAGGAGCTGATCCACCACTTTGTGGAGCACCGGCACCAGGTAGTAGTGCGCCGCACACAGTATGAACTGGACGAAGCGCTGCAGCGCGCGCACCTGCTTGAGGGCCTGCTGGTAGCGCTTGACAACCTAGATGAAGTTATAGCACTTATACGTGGCAGCCGTACGCCGGAAGAAGCACGCCAGGCGCTGCTCCGCGAAAGTGGGTTTGCATCAGCAACACTGCAGGCATACCTGAGGCGCACCGAACTGGGCGAGGCCATAGAGGCACTGCGGCCCGGAGCAAACGGCAACTACCGCCTATCTGAGATGCAGGCCAAAGCCATTCTGGACATGCGCCTGCAACGCCTGACGGGCCTGGAGATAGAGAAGGTGCAAAGTGAACACCTTGAACTGCTCAAGAAAATAGCCTGGTACAAAGAAGTGCTGGGCAACGAGAGCATTCGCATGCAGATTATCAAAGATGAACTGCTGGAGGGCTCCAAACAGTTTGGCGATGAACGCCGCACCCAGATTGAGTTTGTGGAAAACGAGATTCAACTGGAAGACCTAATTGCGGCTGAAGATGTGGTGATTACCATTTCGCGCCAGGGGTATATTAAGAGAACCTCTCTAAATGAATACCGTGTGCAGAAGCGGGGTGGGGTGGGGCTGCGCGGCACCACCAACAAAGAGGAAGACTTTGTAGAGCATATCTATATAGCCAATACGCACAACTATATGCTCTTCTTTACCGAGAAAGGCAAGTGTTTCTGGCTTAGGGTGTTTTACATACCCGAAGGGGCACGTGTGGGTAGAGGCCGCGCCATACAGAACCTGCTGCAGCTGGAGCCTGGCGATGCTGTGCGGGCATATATAAATGTGCCAAGCCTTACGGACGAAAAGGTGCTGAAAGAGTTTAGCATCGTGATGTGTACTGAGCGCGGCATTGTTAAGAAAACAGAACTGGAAGCGTATAGCCGCCCACGGCAGGCAGGCATAAATGCTATCAGCATAAACGATGGCGACAAGCTGGTGAGCGCTGCGCTATGCAGCAACGAGAGTAAGATCATGCTGGGCACCAGTGCGGGCTTCTGCAACCTGTTTAAGGCAACGGATGTGCGCGACATGGGCCGCACCGCCACAGGTGTGCGCGGCATCAAGCTGGTGGCTGCGCAGGAACCGGATGTAGAAGAGGGTAGTGATGATGCAAGCGAAGAAAATGGAGATGCTATCGAGCGAAACCTGGACGTGCGCGTTATAGGCATGCTCGTAGTGAACCCGCCCTTTGAGCAGCAGGTGCTCGTGGTAAGCGAGCATGGCTACGGCAAGCGCACGGGTGTCGGCGAGTTCCGTGAAACGCGGCGCGGCAGCAAAGGCGTAAAGGGCATTGGCATTTCTGAAAAAACCGGCGCCCTGCTGGCCATTGCAGAAGTAAACGATGCCAGCGAGCTGATGATCATCACACGCGAGGGCATCATTATACGCACCAATGTGAAAGATGTGCGTGTAATGGGCCGTGGCGCGCAGGGTGTACGCCTGATTAAACTGCGCGACGATGACAAGATAGCTGCCGTGGCAAAACTGGGCGAAACCGAAGATGCCGCCGAGATAGACCCTGCACCAGAGCAGCCGGGAGAGCAGCCGAGTGTGTAAATGCTAGGTGTGTTCTAACGTATTAGTAAAAATGCCTTGTGGCCAGTTGCGCGGCATCCGGCTCAGCCTTTTTTCCGCCACAGCTTCCACCACGGTGTACCCGGGCTGTCGTGGTGTTCATAATGATAGCCGAAGAAGTAGCAGGATAGAAATGCCCAAACATGATTTTTAGGCTGGCTGCCTGAGTGGTGTTTGTTCTCGGGTGCATGTTCGCCGCGGTGGGGCAGGTAGGTGCCAAAGTAAAAAAGCTGCAGGGTGCTTAGCAGTGCCGGGAGCATCCAGAACAGTATCACGTTTTCTATCGGGAAGAAAAGCCGGTACAGCACATTGAAGGTTATGGCCATGAGCAACAGTTGGGGCCAGCGCACATACGCCGTAATAAATCGCCAATACCATAGAAAGAAATTCTGCGTTTCTGCCGGGTGAAAATCGGGATCATGGGCGGTAGCCACATGGCCGTGGTGATCATGGTGCTTGGGCAGCAGAATGTCGTATCGGTTAAAAGAGAATAGGGTGCAGCACAGCCACCCGATGCCATTGTTTAATTTTCTACGGCCAGGGGCTACAGTGCCATGCATCGCATCGTGTGCTGTGATGAAGAGCCCTGTGTACAGGTGCGTCTGCAACAGCATCCATAAATAGGGAACTGGCGAGCGCCAGTTTATGCTGTAGTGCAGGGCAAACCCCAGTGATACACACCACAGCAATATCACAAGCGCTGCAACGCCTACACCGGTCATGGTGTGCGCGGGTTTACTTGCTATAACTTGCATACACCATTAACATAGTATCTGCCTGCAAAGTTACAGGCTTAGTGTAATGCTGGTGAGCATTATCGTGAAAGCATTATTTTGCTAGGATGCCGCTTGCCTCTTTAAGCCAAACGTCGGCCGTAACCCGCTTCGCACCCAGCCCTACTGGCTACCTGCACCTGGGGCATGTGGCCCACATGCTGTATGTGTGGGGCCTGGCCCGCAAAGAAGGGGGTCAGGTACTGCTGCGCATAGAAGACCACGACAACAGCCGCTGCCGCCCCGAATACGAGCAGGCAATACTGGAGGATATGCACTGGCTAGGCTTGGTGCCTGACGGCGGCTTTACAGGCGCAAAGCCTGACCCTTTTCGGCAAAGTGACAATGCCCCGCGCTATGAGGCGGCTTTGGAATTGCTGAAACAGCAGCATCATATTTACGCTTGCAACTGCAGCCGTGCAGACCTGGTCAGGCGGCAGCAGAATGTATTTTTTGGTGATGAAATGCCCTATGACGGGTACTGCAGAAACCTCGGCCTGCCCTTGGGGCCGGGCCATGGCATCCGGCTTGAACTGGAAGATGCAGCAATTGAATTTGAAGATGGCATACTGGGCAAGCGCCAGCAGCAACCCGCTCGCCAGTGCGGAGACCTATTGCTCAAAGACCGGCATGGCAACTGGACATATCAATTTGCTGTAACCGTGGATGATATGCAGCAGGGCATATCCCTCATTGTTCGGGGGCAAGATTTGGTGGAAAGTACGGGCAGGCAGATAATGCTGGGCCAGATGTTGGGCAGGGCAGTGCCTGCCGTTTTTATTCACCACCCGCTTGTATTGGATGAGGGGGGATACAAGCTCAGCAAGCGCGTGCATAGTGAGAGCATTCGGGGTATGCGCTTGGCTGGCATAATGCCGCAAGGGCTGCTTGGCAGGGCTGCACACGCAGTCGGCCTGGCGCCAACTGAAGCGCCCCTCAAAGCAGATGCGCTTGCCAGTCTGTTTTAAGCAACTACTGAAACACGGGTGCTGGCTTCGGCTTGCAGCATCGCCACCGCGGGCTGCAGGCGTGCGAGCGTGTCGTAACCCTCCCGCGCCACGGCCTCAGCCAGTTCCGCCAAGAAGGCATCGGGCAGTTCCCTTAATATGCGCGGCAATGCATCCGCTGCTGGCCATAGCAGAATACGTTTGCATAGCCTTGCATTGAGCATGGGAGACGCTGCATGTATATAGCGGAGCAGGTCTTGGGGCGAAGCAATTGCGGCGCTGTTAAGCCTGTGTTCCAGGGTGGGGTCTAGCACGCTGGCGGCAGCTTCTACTCTAACAATATAAAGAAAAAGCACCTCAGCAGCACCTGCCTGTTGCAGCAGCGAGGTAAGCAGTGTTTCATGTGTACCAGTAATGCGTATGTCATCTATCACTACCACCTTGCGCCCCTTCACATCCGGCCCTTGCAGATGGAAGCCTGCATCCATGAGCACCGCATGCCTGGCTGCAGCATCCAGCTTTTCATATTCTCCCGCAAACAGATTTTCGCGCTTCACGCGCAGGGGTTCGAAGACAATGCCCGATGCATCCCAGAAAAAGTGCGTGAGTGTGGCAGCAGCAGTAGGGATGTGCTTGTATGCGGCAGAAGTAAGCAACCACGGTTCGTCTTCTTCGGCCACCACGATTCGGGCATAGGCTACCAGAGCATTGGCAAATTTTACCGTTTCCTGCCTGCTGCCATATTTGAACAGGCTGTAAGCTGTATCAGAAAAAGGGTTTTCACAATTTGAAAATATAACAGTGCCCTGCGCTGATACTTGGTATAGCGCACAAGAACGTTTCCGCATGATTCTCACTACTTTTTATAGGCGTGCAAAGATATACCTGTGCTGCTACCTGAACATTAACTTTTGTCAATCGCTTTTTCAACAAACCCTTCGGGCTGCAGGGGTGCTTGTACGTGAGGCACACCGCGCCACACTACCCAAAAGCCTGCCACACCGATACCGAGACAGAGTAGAAACTGGCCAGGGTAGCCCAGCAGTTTCACACCCGTCCCGCTAAACGCTGCCGTAATGGTGGCCAGGTTAAATAGCGACTGCTGCACAGTGAAGTCAGAGCCCGGATGTTCTTTACGTGAGTGGTCCATCATTAGGGTAAACAGCGCAGCGCTGGCCACGCCACCCGCAAATTTGTTGAGCATGCACACACCATAGAGAACTGGGAGCTCAGTAAAGCCGAATGCAGGAATGAGGTAACTGAACAGGCCTGCGATAAGCAGGCCGCCTGCTGCAAGCATAACCACCCTGCGCGAGGCAAACTGTAGCCACCAGCCGCCCGCGGCAGCACCAGCAACCCCACTTAAAATGCCTACTACGCCTATCAGCCAGCCTATCTGGGCATTGCTAAGGCCAGCATCTATCAGCAGGGGGCTGAAGGCAGCCAGCGCCCAGCTATTACCCATGAGGTAGAGCAGAATAACAGGTACCCAACTACGCATGCCCGGACGCATAAAAAATCCGCGAATCACTTCGCCTGTAGAAAAGCGTGCTGGCGCTGGCAAAGGGCTGGGCTCCTGCAAAAGCAGAATCAGAATAATAGGCAAAGCCATTACGAGCGCCATCATCGTCATCGCGCCCCCCCAGCCTATGTACCCATAAAGCAACAGCAGCCCCCCCCTGCCTAAAATAAGCCCAAGCTGGTAGCCCCCCGCCTGTATCCCGTTTCCGGGCCCGCGCTCAGCATACCCCAGGTGCTGCACGGCAAGGGAATCCGTTACAATGTCTTGTGTGGCACAGAGCACATTCAGCACCACGATGATGCCCAGCACTTCCAGCGTCTGCTGGCCTGCATCTAACAATGCCAAGCCAGCTACAAATATTGCGATGCCTAGCTGCAGCGGTAGCAGCAGCGCCTTTCTTCCAACAACGACCGTTCGCTTATCTATCCAAGGCGCCCACAAAAACTTCAGTACCCATGGCAGCAGCACCAGCCGCACCAGCGTGGCATGCTGCACCTCTATGCCCTGCCTGTATAAAATAACCGGTAGCGCTTCCTGCACAAAACCAATGGGCAATGCCTGCGATACATACAGGCTGCCAATGAGCAGCAACTTCCTTCCTAAATCTTTTTGCAATTGTTTGGCTAAATGAAAAGAGGGGGCTGGCGCACAGCTATGGCAAAATATTTTCTACTCCTCATACTCCGAAGACTCACGCCCTGTAAAGCGTATTCCTATTACCAGCACATCATCCAGTTGAGGTATGCGTCCGCGCCATTCATCTATTGCGTTCTCCAGTGTAACGGCCTGCTCTGCCATGTCGGCCTTATGCAGGCTAAGCAGTAGTTCCTTAAAACGTGAGGCTAAAAATTTGCGCTTTCTGGGGTGCCCGCCGAATTGATCTACAAAGCCATCTGTGCTGATGTACACGGAATCTCCTTTGGTAATGCGCACACGGTGGCTCTGAAAAGGCTCTTCTTCTGCCATCTGGCCGCCGCCTACGGGCCGCTTCACGCCTTTGATTTCTGTCAGTTCGCCATTGGTCACGTAATACATTGGCCTGTTCGCACCGCCAAAATATAAAAGGCCTGCAGCGATATCATAGGTGCACAGAGCTACATCCATCCCGTCAAAGGTTTCGCTTTCATCATCAAACTGCCCCAGCATATTCTTCACAGTTCTATCCAGCTCATTCAGAATGATGCCAGGGTCTGTAATGCCACGCTCGTTTACAATCTGATTCAGAAGGGTGTTACCCAGCACGCTCATAAATGCACCTGGTATACCGTGGCCGGTACAGTCCACCGCTGCCATAATGATTCTATCCAACTTTCTGCTGAACCAGTAAAAATCACCGGATACGATGTCTTTGGGCCGGAAGAAGACAAAACTCTCAGGAAAGGCCAGCTTGATTTCGTCTGTGCTGGGCAGGATGGCCTCCAGAATACGGCGGGCATAGCCTATAGAATCCGAAATTTTCTGGTAGGCATTTTCCAGCTCAGATTTCTGTTGTTGAATTTTTCTTACAAACCGTGCCTTAAAGAACGCAGTAGCGGCATGCTCTAAAAACCGCTGCAGCTTTATGGGTTCTGTCTCTTTAAATGCTTCGGGGTCTTCGTAGCTGCTAAACACCAGGAACCCAACAATGGCACCTTTTACCATCATTGCCATAGAGAGCATGGCCTTGGGCTGCGGTAGGTGCGCCATCTGGGGCAATGGCTGCAAGATGTGTTCTGCGGGTAACCGGTATATGCCCGGCGATAGCTGGTCTGCATCTCGTGTGTAGCGTTGTGTGGCTTCCTTCCAACTCATCTCCACACTCTCTATCGCGTGCACTTCGTGCCCTTTTTGTGCAATGATTTTGAACGTTCGCGAGTTGCTCTCAAAGGCCATGAATACCCCTCGCTGCGCGCCAGGTATCAATAGCATCCCCTCTGCCAGCAGCATATCCAGTATCTTCTCCAGTTCAAACTCTTGGTTAATCACCTGCATAATCTTAACCAGCGATTCTAGTTCTCGGGTTTGCTGCAAGATGGAGTGTGACTGTGAAGAGAGGGCTTCGTTCTGTGCGCGTATTTCTTCTGATTGGCTCTGAATAGCGATGTTCTTAATCATCAGCTCCTGCTGCGCCTGGCGGCTCTGCTCAAACAGAAACGCATTGTATATCGCATTGGCCACCTGGGTCACATACTTCTGCACTTCCTCTACCTGCGGCGGGCGAAGCCGGATGGGAAGTAGCTGGCTGGTAAAGCTTATCACCCCTATTTCTTCCTGGTGCACCACCAGTGGGAAAAAGGCGATGCTCTGAAATGGCATGATGTCATATAGCCGCTTATCAAACGGGGGTAGTGGCGTATCCCGCTTTACTTCAGATAAAATTTCAGGCTTTACATGTTTCAGTACTGCATTGGCATAGCTATCAGTACCTTCTATGGTAAGGCTAAGTTTTCTGAATTTATCTAGGTGTTCACTGGTAAGCCGGTTACCATGCACGTTGTGCACCCGCATTTGGTTACGTTCGCGCTCTACCAGTTGTATGAAAATGACATCGAATTTAAAGATGGAACTCAGGGATCGTCGCAGCGTCTTGAGTATCGTGTCCAGGTCCAGTGTTGAGTTCACCGTCTGAATCACACGGTTCAGGTTGATTACCTCCTGCTCTTTTAGTCGGCTCTGGGCATAGAGCCGCGTCATGCGCAGGTGGGGTGCGGCATGTGTGGCCAGCATCTCGGCCACCTGCATTTCACTATCCGTAAAGGGCCTGCGGGTATCGTAATGTTCCAGGTTCACTATACCAATGCACTCCCCTTCAAATACAAGCGGCACTACCAGTATCTCCTCTGGCAAAGCACCACTATGATGCCCCTGCACGCGCGCTGAGAAATAGGGCTGAATCTGCTCCTTGCTATACAGATGGCTCATTTTGTCTTGCAGCACCTCATAGCCAAACATGCGGCCGTCATGCGGCGATAGCGAAAACTCCTGATCTTCTGCCAGGTCCAGCCCCTGTGCTGCCTGCAGCACCAGCCTGTCAGTTTCCAGGTCCATGATGAAAAGCGAGGTTACAATACCCGGGCGCACCGCTAGCATCACTTCCCGCACAAAGGATTCGTAACTGTTTTTGGGATCCAGGTTTCGACTGATCTTCTGTGCTGCATACAGCACCGAACGTAGCAGCTTGCGTTCGCCCTCGGCTGGGTCAGTCTCATGCAGGTCCTGCATGCCATACTCCGACGGCTTTAACAGGTCGTCAGCGTCATAGGTTGCTATATCGCCTGGTTCCAGCATAGCATTCCCTTTCAGGGTTCAGGGCTACTGTCTTTTCTTGAATATCCTGTATAAAGGTATAGAAAAATGCTGCTTTTAATCCAGCACTGGCCTTCTAAAAAGGCCCCGGCAATGTTGCCTATCGTTTGGCTTGCATCTGTCATACCAGTAACTTGAGGGGGTGTTCACTGCTTTCGCATGCACGCACAAACCCCAAACGCATCTTCCATCCCTTCTACTTACGTGCTTTAAGTATGATGTCAAAAGAATCTCGCCGCTTAGCAGGTATCATTCTGATTACCTACCCTTCTGTGGCACTGGGGGGCTACAGCCTACTGTCATTGCTGCTAGACCCGGCCTCGGGCTATCAGGCGACGCCCTACATGCAAGACCTCTATCGCGCCGGGCATGCCCATGCGGCCGTGCTGCTGGTGTTAAGCCTTGTATTGCTACGCTATGTAGATGAGGCCCTGTTGAACGACAAAACCAAGGCATTTGTGCGCCTGGCTAGCCCACTGGCTGCTATTTTTATGTCAGCGGGTTTTTTTCTTTCACTCATACCCATGGGGTCTCCGCTGCCAAATGTTTTAATCAACCTGGTTTACCTGGGCATGGCAGTGCTGGTTACTGGCTTTGTGGTGTTAGGGGTGGGCCTGCTTAGAAATTAGTTTACAGCATGTAGGGCCGTATACCATCAGCTACTGCACGGGTATTCATTAACCGAGGAAATTTATTCTGCCCTCCCAGTTTGCCTATGGCCTGCATATATTTCTCGGCGGCATCGGGTTGCAGCATACGCACTTCTGCCAGGCTCAACATGCCCCCGCTACGCAGGTCATTGTAATAGCTATTCAGTTCTCGCAAACTTGCATCTAGCAGTTCTCTGAATTGCCCAAAATTCTGTGGTGGGTTACGAAACTCAACAAACCATTCATGATACGACGGCTCGCCGGAGCCTGCGGGTGCTACAAATGGCGCTACGGTAAACTCGGCCACGGTAGCACCTGTCTGATGGGCGGCCTGCAATAGCGCCTTGTTCACCTCTTCTTCTATCACATGCTCGCCAAAGGCACTGATGAAGTGCTTGACGCGCCCCGTAACCTTAATCCTGTAGGGCTTTAGCGACACAAATTTTACCACATCTCCGATGTCATAAGCCCATAAGCCCGCGTTGGTGGTAAGCAGTATTGCATATTGCCTGCCCATTTCCACTTCCCACAGCAGCACACGGGGCGCGTCAGGTTTGCCGTATGCTTCCAGCGGGATAAACTCAAAGAAAATGCCATAGTCTAGCATGAGCATCAACGCATCTTGGCCGGGGTCGTCTTGCACCGCGATGAAGCCTTCACTTGCAGGGTACACTTCTACCGTACGCAGCTCTCTGCCAAAGGCTGTCGTAATAATGTTACGGTAGGGGCTGTAATCCACCCCGCCTTGCACAAACAGGCGCAGGTTAGGCCACAGTGCTGCAGGGGTCTTTCCGGTAACATGCTGCGCTTCTTCAAAGAACATGCGCACCCAGGGCGGTATGCCAGAAATCAGCCGCAGGTCAGCATACCTCGTTTCTTCTACTATCGCGCGCACCTTCTGCGCCCAGTCTTCCAGGCAGTTGGTTTCATACGTAGGCACGCGGTTCCGCTGTAGATAGGCCGGTACAAAATGCTGTGATATCCCCGAGAGCCGACCCACTGATATGCCTGCTGCATTTTTCTCCAAGGTAGGGCTGCCCGATAGAAACAGCATTTTGCCATCCAGGAATTCAGCATCCTGCGTATGATAAATGTAATGCAGCAATGCATCTCGTGCACCACGCACTTGGCACTTCATGCTTTCGCGTGTCAGGGGTATGTATTTGGTGCCACTGGTAGTACCGCTTGTCTTGGCCAGGTAGAGGGGCTTGCCGGGCCATAGCACATCTGCCGCGCCTGCTACTGCTTGTTCTATATAGGGCCGGTAAGCCTCATAGTCTCTTACGGGTACACTACTTCTAAAGTCGGCATAACTTGTATGCGATGCGAACCCGTGCGCCCTGCCAAACCGTGTATGCTTTGCGCCGGCAACCAATTTTTTTAGCAGTGCCCGCTGCGCCTGCTCCGGTTTAGTGGCCAGCTTCCGCACTGCTGCTACCCGCCGCGCTGCCCACAGGCGGGCCAGTTGTATCTTAAGTGTTTGCAATGAAAAGGCTGTTATGCTGCAAAGAAACAAAGAAGCACGTCTAGCCAGGCTGCAGAATGTAAAACATGCAGTTGAATTTGCTTAGTTTACTTTTATAAAATGCCAGATGCCTTTAAAGCATGGATTATTCTATTTCGCCACACATACCCCCTGCTACGCCTATGCGGGCGGCCCTTTGTAGGGGCTGGCTGTTGGTGTTTGCTTGCTTGCTGTGCCAGCAGGCAGGGGCGCAGTCTTACCCCTTTCGCATTTATGGGCTGGAGCAGGGCCTGCCCCAAAGCTCCGCACGTTGCTTTGTGCAAGACAATTACGGCTTCTTGTGGGTAGGCACCCAGGTAGGGCTTGCACGTTTTGATGGGCTTAAGTTCAAAGTGTTCACGGTAGATGAAGGCTTGGCGGCCAATGACATTAGCGCGCTTGTGGTGGACAAAAGCGGCACCTTATGGATTGGCACGCAGGGTGGGGGCATCAGCCGGTTTGATGGGCCCGGCTTCACAAACTTTACTACTGCCCAGGGCTTGCCCAGCAACTATGTAAAGGACCTGATCGTCACCCATCAGGGCCAGCTGTTTGCTGCCACGGAGACGGGCCTGGCACACATGCAAGAGAATGCTTTCCACCCCATACCCTTGAGCGATCCAACCCTCTCTGCACGAATTACAGCACTGGCGGAATCAACAGACAGCACCCTAATGGTTGGAGGTGATGCTGGCATGTTCCTCTACGATAGTAAAAGATTAGTAAGAATAACTGGCAAAAATTCTCCGCTACAATTTATACAGGCAATGGCATACCATGGTAAAGACAGCCTATATATAGGTACAAGCCGTGGCCTGTGGCTTTACAGCACAGCTACACATAAAACCACTAATATACCTCTGCAGCTAAGTAGCCCTTCCATTCTCACACTGCTGAGCAGCAAAGCCGGGCTGTGGGCAGGCGGCCCTGAAGGTGTGGCCCTGCTCGAAAGCAAGCGGTCGCTTTATTTTACCCAAAAGAATGGGCTGCCTGGTAAACATGTTTTGTTCTTAAGCACAGACCGCGAAGGCAATGTCTGGATATGCACACACGATGGTGGGCTGGTGCAGTACAACGGCTTTCAGTTTGAAATGTATGGCATGCCGGAGGGCCTGCCAGATCAGACGGTTTGGGATATACATCAAGACCGCCAGAAAAGATATTGGTTCGGCACAGAAAACGGCATGGCGCTTTTACAGGATGGAACCATTACAGATGTTAGCCAGCGTTTCAACTTACTTGACAAGTCTATCAACGCGTTCTCAGAAGATACATCAGGGAATATCTGGTTTGCCTATACCTACAAGGGCATAGGCTGGTATGACGGAACCCGGGTTAAAAACATCCCTTTAGAAACAGTCGGCCCAGTTAAACTTTTTAGAGATGTCATCTGTGCGCCAGATGGCAGCGTGTGGGTAGCAACTTCTGAAGGCATTCTGAATTACAACCAAGGCAATGTCAAGCATTACAAAACCCCGCGGATGGACAATGACATTACAAACGTGTTTCTAGATAACAATGGCATGCTCTGGGGGGCTTCTATCAATGGCTTGATGAGCATACGTAAAGATAGCTTGCACCGGCAGAGTACGGGCCTGGGCCTCGCATTCGATGTTGTGAATGATATTGCACAAACGCAAGATGAAACCCTCTGGCTGGTTACGGATGGCGGCCTTGTGAAGTTTAAGGACGGCAAATTCAAATCCTATACGCCACCCAAATACTATCCCAATAGCCAGATCATGTGGAGCATACAGCCCGACAGCATGGGGAATTTGTGGATAGGTGCTACGCGAGGTATCTACCGCTTCACACAAGCCGACAGTTCCTTTCGTTTTTATGGCCAGCGAGAGGGGTTTTTGCCACAGGAAACAAATGTCAATGCCGTTAGCAGAGATAGTGAGGGTAACATCTGGTTTGGCACTGTAAAAGGCGCCGTAAAGTATAACCCGCGTAAAGACGAGATCAGCATGCTGGCCCCGCGGCCCTACATTTCAGGTATTCGGTTGAACAACGGCACCGAAGACTGGCATCGTTTTGCCAGCAAAGCGGAAGGCAAACTGGATGTGCCAGCGCCCGCAGATAGCAATGAACCCTTGGCACTGAAAGTGCCATACGACTACAATACCCTTTCATTTGACTACGTAGGCCTGCACTACAAAATCCCCGAGAACAACCAATACAAGTACCGCCTTACCGGATTGAACGATGATTTCTCTCCACCCACCAGCCGTACCACCGTTGACTACACCAGTTTGCAGCCGGGTATATATACCATGGAAGTGCACGCGGCAAACAGCGATGGTAAATGGACCACCGAACCGGCCCGGCTTACTTTTGAAATTCTACCACCCTGGTATAGAACGTTCTGGGCTTACCTGGCGTATGTGTGCGTGGGTGTGGCGTCAGCCTATTCTTTTTTGCGCCTGCGTGACAAAAGATACCAGGCAAAAACATTTCAATTGGAAGAGCTTATCAACCAGCGTACCCGCGAGACAAATGAAGAAGCTGCTGCCCTGGAGCGTGCACTTAATGACAAAGAGCAGACGCTGGAGAACCTGAGAACCACGCAGCGCCAGCTTGTGCAGCAGGAGAAAATGGCTGCGTTGGGCTCATTGGTAAGCAATACCGCGCACGACATCAATACACCCCTAGGCGTGATACGCGCGAATAGCGCCTATATAGATAGCATATTGCCAGAGCTCCTGCAAACCCTACCTGTTTTTCTAAAGAGCCTCACAGAAAGCGAAATGCAAGCATTTCAGAAACTCGCTACACAGAGTAGCGGGCAGGACCTGAACCAGCTTAGTACACGGGAGGTCAGAAGTATTAAAAGCACCCTTGAGCAGCAGATGATAACTGTAGGCATACTCCATGCAGAAGAGCTCATGCCCAAGCTCATTCAGTGTGGCATTACATCGCTGGACAACATACGCCCACTGTTACGCAACCCACGCCTGGATGAAATTCTAAGCCAGGCAGCACGCCTGCGCCAGTTGCGCATAAACCTGCAGAACATAAGCAGCAGTGCAGAAAAGACCAGAAAAGTAGTCTATTCACTCAGTTCCATCACTAAAGAGTACAACCATACTTACCGCGAACGTATAGAACTAAAACACATCATAGAGCAGGTGCTGCAGAGCTATAGCACCTATCTTAAGGCACGAATACGTGTGTACACCAAGTGGGCAACTTCGTCTTTCATCATCGCCAACCCTGATGAAATACAGCAGGTGTTTACACATATCATTTTCAATGCCATTCAGGCACTTAGCAAAGGGGGCCGCTTCGTGATAGAGCTCATGAACGATGGCGATAAGGTAATAGTGCAACTTACTGATGATGGGCCTGGCATTCCGGCTGATGCCATTCCCCATATCTTTGAGCCTTTCTTCACCACCAAGCAATCAGGGGAGGGCAGCGGCCTGGGGCTATTCATTACAAAAAAAATAGTGGAGAACCACGGCGGCACCATTCAGCTCACTTCCGCGCCTGGCAGAACCACCTTTACCATTGTGCTTACTCTAGCGAACCCTGAAACCCATTGAGTAGCCTGTAATGACTGGCCCCCCGCTTTCAGTACAATGTAGGGCAAGCAAGTCTCTGGGCACTTTTGTGCGCAGAGCTGTAACGATACTTGTGTGCTCGGTTGCTTTTTTAGCCAAGGCTCAGCACATCCCCACCATTGATAGCTTACAGAAGAAGCTTTCAACCGCAAAAAGTTCAGATAGTGTTACTATCTTAAACCAGATAAGCTGGGAATACCGCTTGTCAAATAGTCAACAGGCACGCATTTATGCCAATCAGGCGCTTGCGCTGGCCGAGGGCCAGGGCAATACCCGCGGCCAGGCAGACGCCCTCAGGCGGATTGGGGTAGTGGACTATGTGCAGGGTAAGTATCCCGCTGCACTGCAGCGATACCTGGAGGCGGCTCACCATAGCTATAGGCTTAGCGGGTTCAGCGGCAAACGTAAAAGTGATGGACATCGGCCATGGCATACCTGCAGAAATTCTCCCCCGCATGTTTGAGCCTTTCTTTACAACCAAAGCCACAGGAGAGGGCAGTGGCCTGGACCTTTTTGCGTGTAGAAAAATAATCGCATTGCATGGGGGCACCATTGCGTTGCGTTCCAGCACCGCCGGTACGGTGGTTACGGTCACACTTCCAGTAGCCGCCCAACAAAAACCCTGAGGAATATATTAAAACAGCGGGCACTCCTAAGCAAATCGTTCGCTTTCACCAAACGGATTAGCACGCGATTGCTTATTTTCGTTGCTAAACCTAGCAGTTACACTGTATGCGCCCCGCTTTTGTAAATCGCTACCTCGATATGGGGGTAGAGGGCGCACCTCAGCGGTATTTGCCCGGACAGATCCGTATGAGTAATGGGCTTGCACTTATGAGCGCAGGCTGTACACTCCTGGGCGGCTTTGCGGGCCTTGCGCATTGGGGCAGGCTAGTCCTATTGCTTTGGGGCTTGAGCTTTACCCTGCTTTTTCTGTTTACCCCTTTGCTGAATTTTAGAAAGCGCTACTCCGCAGCGCGGCTATTGCTTCAGGTTTCGTTGTTGGTGTCCATCGTCATATTTCACCTTTGTTTCGTGATAGATGCTTCCAATAGTGGCATACGTGTAATGCTGCTGGCGGTTGCTGTAACCCCACTGTTTCTGGCAAATGAGCACGAGCGGGCCTGGGCTGTAACTGCCAGCTTGGTTGCATGCGTTGCCTTGCTCACCCAGCCGCTATGGCATAGCGTGCCATATGCAGTGGCCGGCCGCATGGTCAGCACTGGCGGGCTGTTTGACTATACCTGCTACGGTGTGTCAGCTTCAGTAGTACTCGGTGGCTACCTGTTGTTATGGCAGCGAAATAACATAGCCGAGGCTGAGCTTACACGGGCAATTGAGAACCGTAAGAAAACGACGCTTCAGTTTGTTACACTTACCAAGACACTGTCTCAGCAGCGGGAAGAGACACGCCAGAAGAGCGATCAAATTCGGATGATGGCGGAGGAACTGACGGGAAAAAACGATCAGCTCAATGGTGCCTTGTCAAAATTAAAGGAAACACAACAACAATTGATAATTACTGAGAAAACGGCAAGCCTGGGCAAACTCATCTCCAATGTTGCACATGAAATAAATACACCTATCGGGGCCATACGTGCCAGCGCTACAAACCTAGAAACACTGGCCTCCACATTTCTGGCAGATGTACCGCAACGTATTCGTTCGTTTGGTGCTGCGCAGAATGAGCTGTTCGAGAAACTGTTGTCTTCAGAAAGTGCCCTGGATTTTGCGCTGATGAGTACACGTGAACAGCGCGAGCTTAAGCGGCAGCTTCAGTCTGAGCTGGCACTGGCGCGGATAAATGAGGCGTCAGAGATTGCTACGATACTCATTCAATGTGAAATTTCTAAAGTGAGCCCCTATATTGAGGCATTGCGCGCACCCACTGCTAAAGCGGTTCTGGAAGTGGCAGCTGGGTTTAAACAATTGCACAATGCCGCCAGAACAATACTAAAAAGTACAGATAAAACCCGCCGGGTTGTTTTTGCACTGCGTGCGTTTTTGAATAGCGATGAGCCAAGCCACGTGCAGCGGGTCAGGGTGAAAACTAGCATTGAACATGTGCTTGAAAATTATGCACTGCTATTCAAGGTGGGTATCAGGCTAGTCACAAACTGGGAAGCGAGCCCCACAGTTCTCGGTGATGAAGAAGAGCTAACACAGGTGTGGACGAACCTGGTGTACAACGCCGTGCAGGCCATGCACGGGCGCGGAACCCTTACCATAAAACTTCAGGTGCTGAATGGCACCGCCACAGTACTGATTAGCGATACAGGCGAAGGAATTTCTCCGGAAGTAAAATCGAGGCTATTTGAGCCCTTCTTTACTACCAAAGAAAGCGGCGAGGGCATAGGCCTGGGCCTGTTTCAAACCAAGCGGATTGTAGAAAACCATAAAGGCAATCTAACCTTCACCAGTGCCCCGGGTAATACCCAATTTACAGTAAGCCTCCCGCTGATTGATTAACCCGCAATTTGTTCATGTACTGCTGAAAATGTTTTTGCTTACTTTCGGTTAAGGTTATGGTAACACGTAGCTGTTAGCTTGTGCCAGTTTATGGGGCTTCATCCCTTCATCTTTAAGCGGATAGCGCTTTGTCTCGGTTTCGTTGTATGCAGCCTTTGTGCTGCTGGGCAGAACTCGTCACAGTATCAGGGTCATTTGGATAGCCTTTTGCAGGTGCTCACCACTGCACGTGCACAGCGGAATGATACGATGGAAGTTTCTGCGCTGAATGCGCTGGCAGAACAAATCTGGGGGCGAGACCCTGATTCTGCACGTACGCTTTCTAGAAAAGCACTGGTGCTGGCAGAAAAAGTGGCTTTTGTTTCTGGGCAGGGCGTATCAATGACGAACATCGCCTATACCTATTTGTTGGAGGCCCGGTACCGTGAGAGCCGCGAGATGTATGAGCAGGCATTGGTCTTCAGCCGCAAGGCAGGGCTTAAGCAACGTATGGCCTGGGCCTACCACGGCCTGGGTAATCTATTTAACTACCAGGGCCTGTTTGAGCAGGCGCTGGAATCGCACACCAGGGCAGCCAAACTGCGCGAAGAGATACGAGACCTGAAAGGATTGGCGTGGAGCTATAACAACATTGGCCATGTGTACGAGCAGCAGCATTTGTATGACGAAGCACTGGAGTACCGCCGCCGTGCTATCGAACTGTTTGAGGCTATCGGCTTTGCGGAGGGCAAAGCCAAGGCGCTGGGGTATGCGGCGGACATTCTGTTAAAAAAGAACCAGCTCGATCTGGCACTCGATGCCGTTACCAGAAGCCTGCGCACCTTTGAGCAAAACCAGTTGGAATACATGAGTGGCGATGCACTGGTTACGGCAGGAAACATCTATCTGGAGAAGGGGCAGACCACAGATGCATTGAACAATTTTAACAAAGCACTTACTGTTTTTGAGCAGATAAAACGTAAAAGCAATATCAGCGCTACCTACAACCGGTTGGCAGAAGTGTACTTGCGCGTTGGGCACTTGCAGCTGGCCCGCCTGTTTGCAGATAAAGCCATGAAGATGAGCCAGGGTATAGGCAGCAGGCCAATTACAGTAGAATCTTACAATACCATGGCCCGCATTGCAGATAAAGAACAGAATGCTGTGGAATCTTTAAAATGGTATAAGCTATACAGCACACTAAAAGATTCTGTGTTAAGCGCAGAAACAAACCGGAACACGGCACTCATTAAAGAAGCTTTTGAGTCAGAAAGAAAGGACAAGGAGATACAGCTAAACCACCAGCAGATAGAGCGCTCTAATCTTCAGCGCAATTTTTTGGTAGGTGTGGTGTTGCTTGTGTTTGTTCTGGGTGGGCTGGTGGTGTATAGCCTGCGTAAGCAGCAGCATGCAAACCGCCGCCTGGGCTACCAGCGCACACAGATAATGCAGCAGAACCAGGCTTTGATAGATAAGAATGAGAAGCTGAACACTACGCTGGATGAACTCAGGAATGCACAAAACCAACTGATAAAAGCTGAGAAGTTGGCCAGCCTGGGCCAGCTCATTGCAAACATAGCCCACGAAATCAATACACCGCTGGGCGTGTTGCGTACAAACGCGCACAACCTGCAGCGCCTAGTGCCAGAAGTGATAGAACAACTGCCTACGTTTTTACAATCACTATCTTCTGCCCTGCGTGTGCCTTTTATCGCGCTGGTGCACCGCGCTACACATGCAAACATGAACCTTTCAACTAAGGAAGAGCGGGCAGCACGTAAAGTACTGGAATCTGCCCTGAAAGCATATAGCATCCACGAGGCAAGTGAGCGGGCAAGCGCGCTGGTTAGCCTGGGTATCATAGATGACATAGCGCCCTTCCTGCCTTTGTTGCGCGATGCAGACGCGGTAGAGGTTATTCAGAAGGCAGCCATGATGGCCAGCCTGCACCAGAGCGCAGTGCATATGCGGAAAGCTACTGACAAAACCTCACGCATAGTAAGCGCGCTTAAAAGCTATACACACGTAACCCAGAACAACCAGCGCACGCCCAGTAAACTTCAAGCTACTTTGGACAATGTGCTCATCCTGCACGAGAGCCTGCTTAAGCAGGGGGTTGAGGTAGTGAAAGAATATGACGATGTGCCGGAATTCTTAATGTTCCCTGACGAACTGGAGCAGGTGTGGAGCAACATGATACACAATGCGATACTGGCTATGCGCGGCAAGGGCCGCTTGGAGCTTAGCGTTCAACAGGAAAGCACTACTGCTGTGGTGCGCATCACCGACTCAGGCAATGGCATACCCCCTGAAGTGTTGCCACGCATTTTTGAGCCGCTGTTTACCACCCGCCCTAAAGGGCAGGGCTCTGGCCTTGGGCTGGATATCTGTAAAAAGATTATAGAGAAACATGACGGCACCATCGAGGCAAGCTCGGTGCCAGGGCGTACGCAGTTTACCATACGGCTGCCTATGGTGGCAGAGGGTGTGGCTGTTACCTAAGCAGGCAAGGGCTGCAGCTGGGCCACTGGGGGCACCTCTCGAAATGCATACACCTGGTTGCGGAGTCTGGGCTCAAAGCCAGCATCTGAAATGCATTTCTGTATTTCCTGGGCTGTGAAGCGGTAGGGTGCACCCGCTGCACTTACCACATTTTCTTCTATCATGATTGAGCCCATATCGTTTGCGCCGGCATGCAAGCAGAGCTGCGCTACTTTGGGGCCCACTGTGAGCCAGCTGGCCTGTATGTTTTCTATGTTGGGCAGCATGATGCGGCTCAGCGCAATCATTCGTAAGTATTCATCACTACTTACAGTATTGTACACCCCTTTCTTGCGTGCCAGCAGCGTGCCGTCGTCCTGGTAGGGCCAGGGGATGAAAGCCTTGAAACCCATGGCGTGGGCAGGCTTTTCGTGCTGCACTTCGCGAAGCCATATCAGGTGCTCAAAGCGCTCTTCCACGGTTTCTATGTGGCCAAACATCATGGTGGCGCTGGTGGGTATGTCCAGCTTATGCGCAGCCCGCATCACATCCAGCCATTCTTTACCCGTACACTTGCCATTGCTGATGAGGCGCCGCACCCTGTCATTGAGTATTTCAGCACCGGCACCTGGCAAGCTATCCAAGCCCGCGGCTTTTAATCGGCTAAGGGTCTCAGTATACGTCAGTTTACTTAGCTCGCTGATGTGTACGATTTCTGGCGGCCCCAAAGAATGCAGGCGTAACTGCGGGTACCAGCTTTTCAGTTTCTTAAACAATTGTTCATACCATTCTATACCCAGTTCCGGGTGGTGCCCACCTTGCAGCAGCAGTTGGTCGCCGCCCAGAGCAAACATCTCTTCTATCTTCCTGTGGTAGGTTTCATCGTCTGTGATGTAGGACTCTGGGTGACCAGGTACCCGAAAGAAATTGCAGAATTTGCAGTTTGCCACGCACACATTGGTAGTGTTTACGTTGCGGTCTATCTGCCAGGTTACGATGCCAAGTGTATCCGCTTTCTTGATCTTGCGAACTTCATTGCCAGCCCACATCAGGTCGGTGGTGGTGGCATGGGCATGCAGGTATAGGCCTTCCTCGGCAGTGAGGAAATCCAAGTCTAGGGCACGGGCCAGCAGGGTTTGTACGTTCATCAGAGTGGCATCAGTTCGAGGTCTGGCGCAGTATTAAATACTGAACTGCAAAAGTAAGGGGATAACGCATTTGGTTTTCACTTTATTTTGAAATTTTGAATCGTTTCATTTTGCGTGCCAAAGCGCTCACCACCTGGCATTGTCTTGTTTTGCTGTAAGTTGCACCCCTAATCCAATACACAAATAATGAAAATACCCTTTATGATGCTCTTTGTGGCATTGCTGCTGCTTGCTTCAGGTTGCGGCAGCGCCGCAGAGAAAGCCGCCCGTGCCCAGGTAGCGGAGCTGGACAAAGCCGTGATGGCCGTGCACGATACCGCGATGGAGCGAATGCAGCGCATCTCCAAAGCCAAGCGTGAATTGGAAACCTACCGCACCGAGCTGGAGAAAAAGAAAGACAAGGCCGGTGTAGCGGTTTGTGACAAGGCGCTGGCTGCCCTTAAAAATGCTGACAATGCTATGCATGAGTGGATGAGCAGCTATACACAGCCGGCAGATACTGCCGCTGCTGCCAACGCAATAAACTACCTGCAACAGCAGAAAGCCGCTATAGAGAATGTGCAGCGCGTGATGGACGAGAGCGTAGCTGCGGCCAACGCACTGATAAAAAAATAGTGATACGCTGTGCATAACTGTAGCAATGTGTTTTTTGCGGCGCTTGCAGTATGTGTGTTGGCGTTAAGCTGTGCTGGAGGGAGGCGGCTGCCGATACTGGGTGAACGCAGTGTGGGCCCCAATGGTGATAGCATCTATCACCAGGTATCGGCCTATACACTCACTACTGCGCAAGGAACGCCCCTGCAACCCACTGCCTGGCACCGCCCATACATAGCCGATTTCTTTTTTACGACCTGCCCTACAATATGCCCTGTACTGGGGCGAAATCTGCTAAAGGTGCAAACAGCATTTGCAGCAGATAGTACCCTGAGGATTGTATCACATACTGTGGACCCGGAGCATGACACACCCGAAGTGCTGCGGGCTTATGCAACCCGGCTGGGAGCGGACCCCAGGCGCTGGGTTTTTTTAACAGGCGAAACTGAGAAAATGTATGCGCTTATTCAAAAGGATTATCTGCTGAGCGCTACGCGAGACAGCACCGCCCCGGGTGGCTATGTGCACAGCGGCGCGCTGGTGCTGGTGGATGGCCAAGCACAGATACGGGGGTTTTACAACGGCGTGAATGAAGCTGAAGTGGCACGGCTGGTGACGGATTACAAAATGCTGCTGGCTGAACAACCATGAGATTTTGTATTGAGTATAGCAAGTATTTAGGTTTTCTGTATATACTGCTGGAACTATTGAGTGGCTGCTCAGAAGCCGAGACGCGAAAGTTACAGGCACGCAGTGAGGGCCAGGTGCTATATGCTGCCCGCTGTGCCCAGTGCCATGGCAAGCAAGCCGAGGGGCTAGGGGCATTGTACCCCGATTTACGGCACTCCGCGCAACTGCGCACTGCACCGGAACAAGCCGCCTGCCAGATTTTATACGGCTACCCGCTGGGAGGCCAGAAGCAAACCATGCCGAGCCAGCCCGACTGGACGCCGCGGGATGTGGCCGCCGTGCTGACGTACCTAAGTAGCCTGGAAGGCAATACAGATTCACTATATGTATCGGAACAGGTGGCAGAAGTATTAAAGGACTGTAAACGATGATGCTCTACGCACGCACACAGGCCGCCCACTGCATGGGTTACATGCAGCAGGCAGCCCGTTGCTGTGCGACAGGTTTCTGTTCACTTCACCCGTGTGCACACCTCTCCCACCGTCAATCCTCGCCATTGACTTACCACGCAAGTGTACCGGTTGTCCGTTCAACATCAGAGCCTTAACTAGCCTGCGTGCTGGGATACTATGTGTTTGGGGTTCTGTTTACATAACCTGAAGAATAAAAAAATACGCCCGGGCGATTTGGAAAACTTAAGAGAAAGAAACTGTCGGCCGACTGGGTTTCGGGAGGCGGTGCAGTAGCTGGGGCTACCACAGGCTTCTTACTACAATAATACGGTGGCCCATGTAGCGATGGGCAGTTATGCACGGGGGATAACTCTGGGTGTAATGATTTGATTATGAGCAGGTTATGGCCTAACCCCCGGCCCTTCTCTTTTGGAGAAGTGAATATCCTCCCCCAAACCCTTAAATCTTTTTTGGGATTTGACAGGAGAGGGGAAGAAGGGCCGCTGTGCGCGAAATAACCTCACCCTAGCCCTCACAGTAAGCAGGAAGGGATGGGCTTTTTTCGCAAAGAATCACCCGGGTACACACGCGGCAACAGCGGATCGGGATAGGGAATTATTTTTTGGCATGTAGAGCAATACGATTCCCTTCGCTGTCTTCAAATTCGGCAACAAAGCCCAGCACACCAATTGCTGTTTTGGGATACAAGGTTTTGCCTCCGTGGGTACTCACAATGGCCAATGTGCTATCTATATCTGGCGTGAAAAAGTAAACCAGCGTACCTGTTTTTGCAGGCACATAGGTTTCTCCTTTTGCCAGGGCGCCGCTGATGCCGCTTGCATTTTCGGAAAACGGGAATAACGCCATCTGGTTGTTATCGATGACTTCCTGCTCAAAAGAGAAACCAAAAACACGCTTGTAAAAGAGCATTGCACGTTTTACATCTGTAACAGGAATCTCAAAGTAGACTACTGGATTTGTCATGCCTTTTGATACTTGAGTAATGGGTATGGAACTGGGTTTTGGGTTTTTTCTCTGGATTTCATAATACTGAAAAATGAAAAGGGCACCAATCATTAGCGCACCGATCAGTATACTTAAGCTAAAATATTTCATCATGCGATTCATATGCCGCGAATTTAGGGTTTTGCGAAATAGCATAGTCTATTATAGTTCAAGCTCCCTAGTATCCAAGTGACTCGCTGGAAAATATTTCCTATCTTATTCTAACTTTAAACACATATACGATTACAGCAACAGCTACCATTACAATTCCTCCGAGTACAAATAATAGTGTTACAATACCATCTATATTAGTAAATCTGTAGAACTTGTACTTCTTTTTATTGTGAGCATAAAATTGAAAATAAATGAAGATCGCTACACCAATTGCCGTGTAGATGTTTATATAATCATTGAGATACCAATACTCTACATCAAGATGAGCGGCATTGATAAGCAAGTTAACTGTGGAGAGAATATAGCAGCAAATGATGGTTGAGAAAAATGCTACGAAAGCGAAATGTGTATCATCTTTATCTATATGAAGAAATACTCTGTAGAGCACCGAAAATATTCTAGTTAATAGCTCCTTTAGCATATTAAGCAACAAAAAGGGGATTGAGAGAAGCTAAATCTTCAAATTTTCTTAAATCCCTGGGCCACAAAGAAAAGCTCTTTGCTCTCTTTGCGGGTGCTTTGGGGGCGCAGCACTTTTACGCTGGCGAACTGTTTGCGCAGTTCCATTTCGAAGACCTTGAAGTCGGGCCCATCGAACATTTTGGTGACGAAGCTGCCGCCGTTACGCAACACCTGCTGCGCTACACCGAGTGCCATTTCGCAGAGCTCATAGCTGCGGGCCTGGTCGGTTATTTTGATGCCGGTAGTTTTGGGGGCCATGTCGCTGAGTACTACATCCACGGGTGGGGTGATGCCTGCCTGGGGGAGTAGTTCGGCCCACTTTGCGGTGAAGATGTCCTGCGTAATGAAAATGCCGTTTGGCAGTTTTAACAAAACCTCAGTAAGGTCAATGCCCAGCAAGCGGCCTTTGTCGCCGATGACCTTACTGGCATACTGGCTCCAGCTGCCCGGGCTGGCGCCGAGGTCTATCACGCTATCGCCACGGCGCAGCACATGGAAGCGGTTGTTGATTTCTTCCAGCTTGTATACACTACGGGCAGCGTAGTGCTCGGCCTTGGCACGTTTGGCGAAATGGTCGGGCCGTTCGTAAGGCATGCGGGTCTAGAGCTCGCGCTCGTAAAAGCGTTTTAGTTCGGCGTTCTTTTCTTCCTGTTTCAGCTTTATTAAGAAAGCATCCACATCGGGCTTGAAGCGGAAAAACTTCAGACTGCGGGCAGCTACCAGCCGTATTTCCCACACCGGGTTTTGTTTGGCCAGGTTCATGAGTACCTCTATACCAGCAGCCTGCAGGGTTACATCGCTCTGCTGGGCAAGGAACGGCCCCAGCACCTGCACAAGCTGGAAGCGTTTGAGCGTGTTGGGCAGTTCGCGTGCTGCACGTATGGCATAGGCGGTGCCGTCTGGCGTGCGCTCGGCCAAAAGCATTTCGGCTATGGTGCCGCGCACGTCAGGGCTTTTCAGGTGCATGTTGCGCTTGGCAGCTTCAAGGCCTTTGCCTTTGTTGGCTGCATAAAGTCCGCGCAGGCCTGCCGCTACCGTTCGGTAGCTGCTGTCCAGCAGTGCATGTTCAAAAACGGGCAGCAGGGTTTCCATGCTTACGCTGCCGCTTTGTCCGCCCTGGTTGCGCAGGGCTTCGGCCAGCTCGGCGAGCAGGTCGGTGGCTTTGGCACGTACCTGTGCTTCGGGGTCGTTTTGGCCCAGCATTGACAGCGCATCCGCAAATGACGACCGAGCGGGGTAGCTTTCCAATGCCTGCAGTGCGGCCAGGCGTATGCCCCAGTGTTTGTCTTTGAGCGCAGCAATGAGCGGTGCGCGTGCGGTATCGTTTTCTACAGCAATGCCGAGGTAGTCAATGGCGTAGGCCTTCTGTGGGTAGTTGCTGCCGCTTGCCAGCTGTGTGCCCCACCACTCCAGCGGTTTGCGTTCGCTGATGCGTGCGGGCAGGATGTACTCGTTATCGAAAACTACATTCATCGGCTCAGCAGACACAGGCAGCACGAAGGTGGTATCTGCGGTGCTGATTCGTATTGGGTATTGCTGTTTGCTGGCGGCGGTGGCCACTTCAACAGTTGTGGTAAAGGAATATAGCGGGCTAAACTTAGTGGGCTGTTTCTGCGCCACTTTTACTGCGAGTTGTTTCTGCGCTGCGTTGTATTCATAGGCAACTTCCAGTTCTGGGTGGCCGCGCTGCATAAACCACTGGTCAAAGAAGGGGATGAGGTCTTGCCCTGTTACGTCTTCCATTGCGGTGCGTAGCTCACTTATCTCGACGCTGGTGAGTGAGTTTTTTTCAAGGTAGTGTTTGAGGCCGGCAAAGAATGCTTCATCACCCACGGTGCGGCGCAGCAGGTGTAGCACGCGGCTGCCCTTCTGGTAGCTGTGCCTGTCGAACATGTCTTCTTTGTCAGCATACTGGTAGCGGATGAGCGGCTCGCGTTTGTTTTCGGCTTCGCTGAGGTATTGCTCCAGTTGCTCTTTCAAGTGGCGGTCGGCTTCGTCTTTGCCGCGGCGGTGCTCCAGCCAGATGTATTCGCTGTAGCTGGCAAAGCTCTCATTCAGCGGCAGGTTGCTCCAGCTTTCGCTGGTCACGTAATCACCAAACCAGTGGTGTGAGAGTTCGTGGGCAATGATGGTCTCCTGCCGGTCGTCCAAGTGTTCGCGGCTGTCGTGCTGCACGGGCTCGTAGTGTATGGTGGCGGTGGTGTTTTCCATGGCACCGCTTACAAAGTCGCGCACCACAACCTGGGCATACTTAGGCCAGGGGTATTGCAGGCCAAAGCGCGTGCTGAAAAGCTCGAGCATGGCGGGCGTGTCGCCAAAGATGGTGCGGGCGTAGGGCTTATAGGCCGGCTCCAGGTAGTACTCCACGGGTATTCCCCGCCAGGTGTCGCGGGTTACGGTGAAGCGGCCCACCGCCATCATAAATAAATAGGGGGCATGGGGCTTTTCCATTTTCCAATGGTCAGTGCGGGAGCCGTCAGCATTTTTGGTTTGACGCAGCAGCACACCATTGCTCAGGGTGGTAAAACTGTCGGCTACAGTGAGGAGCATTTCCTGGGTGGTGCGCTGGTTGGGGCTGTCAATAACAGGCACCCAGCAACTGGTGCTTTCGGTTTCGCCCTGCGTCCATATCTGCTGGGGTTTGCCAGATTCTTTGCCATCGGCGTTGATGAAGTACAGGCCCTTGGCATCGTTGATGGCTTCGCTGCCACCCTGCTTCACACTGTCAGGCCGTGCGGTGTATTCGATGTAGAGTTCATATTTCTCAGCGCGGGTATAGGCTTTATCGAGTGTGATGTTCAGCTTGAGCCCGTCTGTGTAGGTGTATTTTACGTCTTGCAACTGTGCCCCCGCAACCTTTGCCACGCGGTGCACCAGCATGCCTTTGGCATCTAGTTCCAGCGTTTGGCTTGGGTAGAAGTGGGGCCTGAGTGTGAGGTTAACCTTACCCTGTAATTGCCGCTTGGCCCAGTCGAACCGCGCCTGCAATTTGACATGCAGCAGGTCGTGGGTAAGGGTGCGGGTGGGCTGGAAGGGGGCAGGTTTGGGCAGCCACACGGGCTCCTGGTCTACCACCTTCATGCCATCTACTTCTATGAGTGCGTCGGCAGTGTCCGCATCGGCAGCGATGGGTGTGTCGTGCTGTGGCACCTCAGGGGGCACCGGTGCAACCGTAGCGGTATTTGGGCGCTGCAGCTTTTTGGCCGGATCACAGCCTATATGCAAGAGGGTAAGGGTTGCCAGGGCTAGTGCCAGCCCGTATCGTACACGCATGGTTTGCAAGGGTTTGTGGCGGTTTTGCGTACTTTTGCTCTCCGCACTTGCGGCAAGTTACGATAAGTTCATACTGCACTTTACCTCCTAAATCACTTTACAACCGCGCAGATAAGCCCTAGGGGCTGGCACGCCTACGCAATGCTGAAACTCACCACAACTGACGGCCGCATACTCACCCTCACTTCTAGCAGTGGCGTGGCCAACATCAATGGCAAAGCTACACCTGCCGAGGTAGAACAGGCGGATGAAAGGCTGTTTACAGTAACGCTTGCAGGTGATAGCTACACAGTTGCTGTGCTGGAGTACAACGCGGATACTCGCATGCTGGCCTTGCGGGTAAATGGCAAACGCATTGAACTGCAACTTGCGACGCGTGCGGATGAGCTGAGCGCGTTGATAGGGGCAGACAAAGCCGGTGCCCGCAACATGACGAATCTGCGCGCACCCATGCCGGGCCTGCTACGCGCAATCAAAGTGCAGGCTGGGGCTATTGTAAAGAAGGGAGACCCGCTGGTGGTGCTGGAAGCGATGAAGATGGAGAATGTGCTGAAAGCTGCTGCCGAGGGCACAGTAAGTGAAGTGCTTGTGAAAGAGGGTGAGGCGGTAGAGAAGGGGCAAACGTTAATAAAGTTTGCCTAAATGAAAACAGCGTTCATCACCGGCATAACGGGACAGGACGGCAGCTACCTGGCTGAGCTGCTGCTGCAGAAAGATTATCTGGTGCATGGGCTTATGCGCCGCAACAGCACTTTTACCACCGAGCGCATAGACCATATTTTTAATCACCCGCAGCTAGTATTGCACCACGGCGACCTGACGGATAGCGCAAACCTGAACAAACTGCTGCTGCAACTGCAGCCCGACGAGATATACAACCTGGCCGCGCAGAGCCATGTGCAGGTATCGTTTGAAGTGCCGGAATACACCGCGCAGGTAGATGCCGTGGGCACCCTGCGCATACTGGATGCCATGCTGAACCACTGCCCCAAATCGCGTTTCTACCAGGCCAGCACCAGCGAGCTGTATGGCAAGGTGAGCGAGGTGCCGCAAAACGAGCGCACGCCATTCCACCCGCGCAGCCCGTATGGCGTAGCCAAAATTTACGGCTACTGGATAGTAAAGAATTATAGAGAAGCGTATGGCCTGTATGCTTGCAATGGTATATTGTTTAACCACGAGAGTGAGCGCCGCGGCAAGACGTTTGTTACGCGCAAGATTACGGTAGCGCTGGCCGAGATGGCTGCGGGCAAACGTGAAGTACTGAAGCTGGGCAACCTGGATGCGCGGCGCGACTGGGGCTACGCGCCTGAATATGTTGAGGCCATGTGGCGCATGCTGCAGCAGGATGTGCCCGAAGATTTTGTGATTGCTACGGGCGAAACGCACAGTGTGCGCCAGTTTGTAGAAGAAGCAGCAAAGCATGTGGGCATGCAGATGGTATGGGAGGGGGAGGGCGTGCAGGAGGTGGGGCGAGACAAACGCACGGGGAAAGTGCGCGTGCAGATAGACCCGCGCTACCACCGCCCCGCCGAGGTAGACCTGCTACTGGGCGATGCCAGCCAAGCGCGAGAGAAACTGGGCTGGTCACCGAAGGTGCGCTTTGCAGAACTGGTGAAGATTATGATGACACACGACCTGAAGCAGGCAGGGCTGTAGCAAGATAGATTGTATATCAATAGGGTTACGCTATTCGTTACTAGCGGATGTTGCCTGCACTTTGGCAATGATTTATTAGCATGCTAAAAAGAATATTCAAGCGCTTATTTCCTGCCACACCTGCGCTAGGCCGAAACGGGAAACCCCTGCCCACGTTTGCTGAGCGCTTTCAGGCGCTGCAGTACTTACCCCGCCTGTTTCGCGAAATTTGGCAGTTAAGCCCATACACGGTGGTAGCCAATATGGGCCTGCGCCTCTTTCGCTCGGCGGTGCCCGTGTTCACGCTATACGTGGGCAAGCTCATTATAGATGAAGCGGCGCACCTCTTGCAAGCTACCGGCACGCGCGACTTTACACAACTGTGGTACCTGCTCGCGCTTGAGTTTGGTGTAGTGTTGTGCAGCGATGTGCTGGCGCGCGGCGTAGCCATACTCGACAGCCTGCTGGGCGACCGCTACAGCCAGCACACCAGCGTACGCCTGATGCAGCATGCAGCTACGATGGACCAGGCGAGGTTTGAAGACGCACAATTCTATGACAAACTGGAGCGGGCACGCCAGCAAACCGTAGGCCGTGTGGCACTGATGAGCAGCAGCTTGCAACACGTGCAAGACCTTGTGAGTATGCTGCTGCTGGCAGGAGGCTTAGTAGTATATAACCCCTGGCTTATTCTACTGCTGGTGGTGGCGTTGCTGCCCGCCTTCTTTGGCGAAACCTACTTCAATGCGCAGAGCTACGCCCTCACCTTTGCGCGTACGCCCGAGCGGCGCGAGCTGGACTACCTGCGGTATGCAGGTGCATCAGATGAAATGGCGAAGGAGGTGAAACTCTTCGGATTGTCAGACTTTCTGATTAGCCGGTACCGTGTGCTGAGTGAGAAATTTCTGCTGGAGAATCGAAGCCTGTCTTTGCGGCGGGCCGGCTGGGGTGCGGTGCTTACCGCAATCAGCACTCTAGGTTACTATGCCGCTTATGCCTGGATTGTGTGGAGTACTGTAACGGGTAGCCAGACGCTGGGTGACCTGACCTTTCTGGTGGGTACGTTTGCAAGATTAAAGGGGCTGCTGGAAGGTATGCTGAACCGGATGACATTTCTGGCTGAAGGCGCGCTATATCTGCGCGACCTGTACGACTTCTTTGCACTCAAGCCGCAAATTGCTATGCCTGCACATGCAATACCTGTACCCAAACCCATACAGCAGGGCTTTGTGTTTGAGAACGTGGGCTTCAAGTATGAGGGAAGCGAGCGCTGGGCGCTGCAGGGCGTGAGTTTTGTGCTGGCCCCAGGTGAGAAGCTTGCGCTGGTAGGCGAAAACGGCAGCGGGAAAACCACACTTGTAAAACTGCTGGCCCGCCTCTATGACCCGACCGAGGGCCGCATCTTGCTGGACGGACGCGACCTGCGCGACTACGACCCCGCTGCGCTGCGCCGTGAGATAGGGGTAATCTTTCAAGACTTTGTGAAGTATCAATTCACGGTGTCCGACAACATCGCTGTAGGTAGCATAGAAGCCCGTGAAGAAGTAGTGCGCATTACCCAGGCAGCCGAAAAAAGCCTGGCATCGCAAGTAGTGTCCAAGCTGCCCGAGGGATATGCGCAGCGTGTGGGCAAGCGCTTTGACAAAGGCGTGGACCTGAGCGGCGGCGAGTGGCAGAAGATAGCCCTGGCGCGTGCCTATATGCGCGACGCCCAATTGTTAATACTAGACGAACCCACTGCCGCGCTGGATGCCCGCGCCGAGCATGAAGTGTTTCAGCGATTTGTGGAACTGACCGAGGGCAAGACGGCGGTACTCATCAGCCACCGTTTTAGTACGGTGCGCATGGCAGGCCGCATATTGGTGCTGGAAAAGGGAAGTGTGCTAGAACTGGGCTCGCATGAAGCGCTACTGGCAAGCGGCGGTAGGTATGCTGAGCTCTTTGCGCTGCAGGCGGCAGGGTATAAGTAAAACGTTACTTATTCTGAATCCCAAATTCCTTCGCTACCAGCACAGGCTCGTCCGTAGCCAGGATATCAGCGCCGCTCTTCACCCACTGCTGGTAGAGTTCCGTGCTACGGGCTTTCGCCTGCCGGTCCAGGTTGCCCAGCGTGCCCAGGTTTGTCAGAATGCCGCGTTTATGTAACGCTTCATACAGTGCAGGTTCGGGTTCACGTGTGCCCACAAAGCATACCACACGTTCAAACTTTACGCCGCGTTTTTCATACTCGGCCAGGGTTTCCAGGCTGCCAACGTTTAATGAAACCGTAATCTCAGGGTAGTGCTTTTGGTAGTACAGCGCCTGCTCAATGTTGTAGGTAATGAGGACGCAAAACGTATGCGCATCATACTGCTTCAGCGTTCTGATGAGAAGCTGCCGAGGGGTGCTGCGTTTCACATCTACAAACAACAGCGTTCGGTTCCGGCCCCAGGCCAGCACGCTGTCCAACCGCGGAATGCGGTACGCGGTTTTGTTGCCTTGGTTGTCTTCCAAAAAAAGTTTTTGCAATGCCTCAAATGGGTAGCTGCTAACGGGGCCTGTGCCGGTTGTGGTGCGTTCCAGTTTGTCATCGTGCAGCAGCACCAGCACACTGTCGGCTGTTGCGGCCACGTCCATTTCCAGCGAGGCAGGTGCCTGGCTTAGGGTATGGGCAAACGTCTCGATGCAGTTTTCAGGATAGCCCTTTTCAGGCCCGCCGCGATGGGCGCTGATTAAAGGTGGTGCGGGTAGCGGGTAGCGCAGGTAAGCATATAACGCCTCCGCATTGCTGAACTTAGGTAATGCAGTAGCGTGTTCAGGCGCAGCCTGCTGGGTGGAGGCGCTCTGGGCAGTGGGGGTTTGCTTACAGCCATGCAGCAGCAAAGCCACAGTGATTAGTGCTGGAAAAATCTTGCAAAAAGCAGTCTTCATAAAAGCCACGTTTAGTAAAACAAAAGTAGCTGCGCTGTTTCAAACCAACGTAAAGAAACGGTTAGCCTTATGTGCTGGCTAGCTGCGCGGCCTCTGCATCAGCGCGTATCAGGCGCAGGGTTTCTGTGCGAATCAAGCCACTGAAAGGGCTAATGAAATACCAATACAGTTTGAATTTACGTGCGACCGCTGGGCTGAGGCAGTGTATCCGCGTCTCAGTGTTGAGTAGTACGGTGCCGTCTGGTGCCGGTGTAATCCAAATACTCCAGCCTGCTTTGGCAAATGTGGGGTCCTGCCATTGTTGGAATTGTTCAGGGCTTACCGCCTGCAGGTGGCCGCGGGCCGTCCAGAACTTGCCAATCAGGCCTAGTACAATTTCCTGATTCGGTACTTCTGCCAGGAGGTTAAACCGAATGCGCTGCAGCCCCGCCAGCGTAATGGCCTTGACAGGCATTCCGCGCAGCCGGAAAAGTAGCCGCACAAGGAAGGACTTAGAAAGGTCCAGCCGTTGGATTGCGGCATAGGTTTCGGCGGCAGAAGCCTTTACTGTAGTGCTATACAGCTGCGCAATTGTATAGTCGGGCATGAGCGCGTGCAGCAGCGTTGAGGATGTCATGGTTAAAAGTACGGCCCTACACTACGGAAACGGGTTATCGTTTGGTAGTAAACTGGGCAGTGCCTTTTTTGGAGTTTGCATGAGGCAGGTAAAATGCTGATCAAAAAGTAGTTGAACCAGCCCCAATGTGCTAGCTGCCCATAAGCAGCAGGCGGCAGGGCTTCATTCACACAGTATAAGTAAAAGGTATATGCAGGTGTTCGCTTAAGTTTTTAGCAAAAAGGGCTTGAAATGGCTCTAAATCAATGAAATCCGGCAGGGGCATGCTACTTTTGCTACATACTTTTATTACCGAACAAGCGTTAGAGGATTACCCATGGAAAACGAAAAATATGATATAGCCATCATCGGCGGCGGCCCAGCGGGCTATGCTGCCACGATGCGCGCACTAGATTTTGGCAAACGTGTATGCCTGATAGAAAAGGACAAAATAGGCGGGGCAGGTATATACCACGGCGCCCTGAGCAGCAAGACCCTGTGGGAACTGAGCCGCGACATCTCAAAGCTAGATAAGTCTGACCGCGGCTACCAAGTAGATGATTTCCGGTTGGACTACCGCGACATTATCCGGGTAATGAACAACGCCGCAGAAGAGCGCAAGTGGCAACTGGAATACCAGCTACATTACTTTGAGAAAAAGGCAGAGCAGGGGTTTCTGCGATATGCCAAAGGCTTTGGCAGTGTGCAGGGGCCGAACGAAGTGAGCATACGAAATGGACATACCGAAACTATTCAGGCTGATCATATCGTGCTGGCTACTGGCAGCCGCCCGCGTTACCTGCCCGACATTGCCATAGACGAGAAGTACATCGTAACCAGCGACGGCGTAGAAGATTTTGATGAATTCCCAGAAAGCCTGGTCATACTGGGCGCGGGTGTGATAGGCTGTGAGTTTGCCACTATCTTCAGCAACTTTGGCAAAACCAAAGTGTACCTGATAGATAAGGCAGACCGAATATTGCCTTTTGAAGATGAAGACATTGCCAATGTAGTGGCGCACAACCTTGAGATGAACGGGGTTACCTTTCACCGCGGCGCCGCGCTGGAGAGTATGGCGGTAGAGAAAGACCGTGTGAAGTATGTGTTGCGCTACAACAACGGTAAGGTGCAAACCTATTATGCCGACAAAGCCCTCATCAGTGTAGGCCGCGTAAACAACATAGAGAACCTGGGCTGCGAGAAGCTAAACCTGAACATTAACAAGCGGGGTAGCTTTGAGGTGGACGACTGCCGGACCAACGTAAAGAATATATACGCTGTGGGCGACCTTACCGCAGATGTATGCTTGGTAAATGTGGGCGAACTGGAGGGGCGGCATGCCATTGAAAAAATAGTAGCGAACCGTAAAGACAAGCTGAGCTATGACAACCTGAGCACCATCATGTTTTTGAAGCCTGAAGTAGCAGGCATAGGCATGAATGAGCAGGAGTGCATGAAGAAGAACATCCCGTATCGTGTAGCCAGCTATAGCTACGGATACGTTGGCAGGGCCATTGCCATGCGCACAAGCGGTGGCTTCTTTAAGATTCTGGTAACCGACAACGATGACATGAAGATACTGGGCATGCGTGTGGTAGGTGTGCATGCCAGCAGCACCATACAGGCCGTTGCCATCCTGATGCACATGAATGCGGGTATTAAGGAACTGGTAGAAATACCCCACCCACACCCCAGCATGCCCGAGGGGGTGCAGGAGTGCGCCCGCATGCTACTGGGTAGCAGCATCATCAAACCTAGCGTATTTGGCGATCAGCGCCTGCGTGTGCATAGGGTAGTTGACGGGCTGTGCCTACCCCTGAATGCATAAATAGGTAGGTGAATATTGATTAACTGTAGGATTCACGAAATCGAAATTTGGAATGATGCCTAAGAAGAAAATATTAAGAATCACATTACTTCTTACGTTTCTACTTGGCGGCATAGCAGTAGCGCATGATTACTGGCTGAGTGCAGACCGGCTGATACTCTCACCCGGGCAGTTTCTTGCCCTACACCTGCTCGTAGGAGATGATCTAGTGGCCGAAGCCGAGCGGCCACTAGCCAAAAGTAAAACGCTTATGTTCCGCCTGCGCACCGCCGATGGCCGCACCGAAGACCTGCTACCCACTTTGCCCGACAGCAACCTGCCAGTACTCACCCGCCGCTTTGATGCACCGGGCCCTGCACTGGTTACTATGCGGCGTGACTTTAGCTACATTACCCTTTCAGACTCCGCCTTTCGCGGCTACCTGAAGCACGAGAGCCTGACGCATGTAGAAATACAGCGTGCGCTGAAAGGCCCACGCCCGCAGGAGCGCGAACGCTACGCGCGCAACCTGAAGGCGCTCGTGCAGGTAGGCACAGCAGGCCAGGGCAGCACCCTACACAGCCAGCGCGTAGGGCAGGAATTGGAAATTGTGCTGCTGCAAAACCCCTATACATTACAGCCGGGCAGTACTCTCACAGCGCAACTGCTGTACCAGGGCAAGCCGCTGGCCACACACCCCCTGTTTGCGCTGCACAAGGCACCCGACGGCAAATTTACCGAGCTGATACAGCTCACGAATGCTGAAGGTAAAGCCGCATTTACCCTACCTGCTACAGGTGTATGGGTGGTGCGCACGGTGCACCTCTTTACCTGTAAGGGTTGCCCCACTACAGGGCCTACAGCGGCAGACTGGGAAAGCCAGTGGGCAGCGTTTACGTTTGAGCTGCCAGAGAAGGCACTATACTGATATTTTCTTGATATAATCCGCATACGCCAGCCGTACCCCCTCCTCCAACGCCACCTGCGGTGCCCAGCCCAGTGCAGTGATACGTGACACATCCAGCACCTTGCGCGGCGTGCCATTCGGTTTGGTGGTATCAAATACCAGTGTAGCGCTGCTGCCCACAATGCGCTCTATTAATTCAGCCAGCTCGCGTATCGTAATGTCTGTACCAGTGCCCACGTTAATCGTGTCGCGTTCGTTGTAGTGCAGCATGAGGTGCACCAGTGCTGCGGCCATATCATCCACATACAGGAACTCACGCCGCGGGGTGCCATCACCCCATACGGTTACCGTGGGGGCGCCGCTTAGTTTGGCTTCGTGCACCTTGCGCAGCAATGCGGGCAGCACATGGCTGTTCTGTAGGTCGTAGTTGTCGCCAGGGCCATATAGGTTCGTGGGCATGGCGCTGATAAAGTTGCAGCCGTACTGGTCGTGGTATGCCTGGCACATTTTCAGGCCCGCTATCTTGGCAATGGCATAGGGCTCGTTGGTGGGTTCCAGTTCGCCGGTTAGTAAGGAATCTTCACGAATGGGCTGCGGCGCAAACTTGGGGTAAATGCAGCTACTGCCCAGAAAGAGGAGCTTTTGCACGCCGTGCACATAGGCCTGGTGTATCACATTGTTTTGTATGGCCAGGTTGTCGTATAGAAAAGTTGCCCGGTAGGTATTGTTCGCAGCGATGCCGCCCACTTTGGCCGCACATAGAAAAACGTATTCTGGTTTTTCGGCAGCAAAGAAAGCCTCTGTTGCGGCCTGGTTGCGCAGGTCTAGTTCGTGGCTCGTGCGCAGTACCAGATTGCCATAGCCCTGTTGCTGCAAAGCCCGAACCACCGCTGAGCCCGCCAGACCCCGATGCCCAGCCACATAAATTTTCGCGTCTTTTTCCAAGATACTGTTGTGTCAGAAAAAATCAAATTGACACAAATTTAGCGCAACAAAGCTACCCTTGTTTTTTAAGCCTTATGTAGCTAGCCAGTGAAATGCGTTCTACACATGGGTTGCAAGCTTACAGCATTGCAAGCGGGCGACCGGTAACAATTTCGAAGTATGGGTCCTACTTCTTCAGCCCTATCTCTACCAGCCGCTGGTGCAGGTAGCCACCCGCAGTGATGGGTTCATAGTGCGGTTCTTCACCAGTAGGCACACACTGCGACAGGCAGGTCAGGTCCATGTCGCTGCGTGGGTGCATAAAGAAGGGGATGCTGTAGCGGCTGGTGTGCATCATGTCGCGCGGCGGGTTTACCACACGGTGCGTGGTGCTTTTTAGCTGGTCGTTGGTCAGGCGCTGTAGCATATCACCTACGTTTACCACAATGCACTCGGGCACTGCGGTTATGGCTACCCACTGGCCTTCGCGGCTCAGCACCTGCAGGCCGTCAGCACTTGCGCCCATGAGTAGCGTAATCAGGTTGATGTCTTCATGCTCGGCGGCGCGCACAGCATCAGGGGCCAGGCTGTCTGGGTCTTCTATCGGGAAGTAATGGATGGCACGCAGAATGCTGTTTCCACCTTTCACACGCGGCTCAAAGTAATATTCATTGAGGCCCAAGTGCAGCGCTATGGCGCGCAGCATGTGGGTACCCGCCAGTTCCAACAGACGGTAGGCCTCAAGGGTGGTACGCGCAAACTCCAGCGTTTCTATTGGGAATACATTCTCTGGATATTCTCTTATCAAGTCATCTGGAGGCAGGGGTTGGCCCACATGGTAAAACTCTTTCAGGTCGCCTGTGTTGCGGCCTTTGGCGTGCTCTTTTCCTTTGCCAGCATACCCGCGCTGGTAGCCTTGTTTTGCATTTTCATATTGCTGCTTGGCAGCCGTGGGCAGTTCAAAAAACTGTTTCACTGCGGCGTACAGGTCACGTGTGAGCGCTTCACTCAGTCCATGGTTTTTAATGGCCACAAAGCCGATGTCTTCATAGGCACGGCCCAGGGTGGCTACAAAGTGCTGGCGCTGCTCGGCGGTGCCCATGGTAAACTGGGCCAGGTCTAGGGTGGGTATGCTGGTCATGTGTGGGTAGAGGGTGCTGAAAAGAGGGGCCAAAATACGGGGCAGGTTTCAATTACAGAAATGCGTTGGCTGTCAAAGCATTGCAGATTGGGAATAATTATTATTAATATACAAGGGTAGATGGAATGGCTTTTGTGGCGAAATTCAACGTCTCTCAACCTATTCCACTTCTGTATATGCAGCATGCATCTACCCGCACAGCCCTGCTGGGCTTACTCTTGGTCTGTGTTCTACTCCCCTGGCAGGCGGCTAAGGCCCAGGTGGGCATTGGTGTTGCAGCACCCGAAGCCAATGCCATGCTGGAAGTAACCAGCACAACCCGCGGCTTGCTTATCCCGCGGCTCACTACCGCCCAGCGTATAGGGGTAGAAACCACCCTAGACGCAGTAGCAGGTGCCGTAAACCGTGCCCGCATAGATGGTATGATGGTGTACGACCTTAACCTGCACCAACTATTTTACTATGATGAAGCTGCCAGCAGCTGGGTGGTGGTATCTTCTGGCGGTGCAGGTGCAAATACCACCCTCAGCAACATCACCACCACAAGCATACCCGCTGGCGCCAACATCCAATTTGCTGCCAATAACTCCAACAATATCGGTACGACGACAAATGGCGTTTCAAACATTTATTTGAGCGGGGCAGCTGGCTCTATCAACCGCGGCATTTGGGTAGGCAGCGCCCGTGCGCTCACCTTGGATGTTGTCAATGCGAACATTTTTTCGGCTGGCGGAAGCGGCACAATTACAGGAGTTGGCAACAACATCATAGGTTTTGGTGCGGGCGTTGCGTCATCACCCAGCGCTAACAACAATAGCCTGTTTGGGTACAATGCAGGTGGATCTATATCTACGGGTAACAACAACGTGCTTGTGGGTACAGGGGCGGGTGGTACTTTGAATACAGGCACATTTAACGTTGCAATTGGGTCTGGTAGTAGTGTCGCCCCTGCTGCAGCTTCTGCCATTGCTATTGGCTCGTCAGCAAATGCTGGAGTCAGCGGGATCGCGATAGGGCCAAGTACTTTGATTGTAGGTACTTCTTCGGTTGGGATAGGTTTAACAGCAGATGTTGCTGGGAATAATTCCGTTTCCATCGGCCCCAATAGCGTCGTAACAGGTAATAATTCAGTTGCCATTGGCAATGGTGCTGAAGCTGCGGGCCTTAATTCAGTTGCCATTGGGCAACTTTCACAAGCTAATGGCACCAATTCGGCTTCTTTTTTGGCCGGTACTGTAACACAAGCGGGGGCCATTGTAATTGGCGGGGGTACTAATAGCGTTGGTCTGGGTGTGCTTACGCCTACGTCACGGCTGCACCTGCCAGGGGGTACGAATACTGCTGGTACAGCCCCGCTGAAATTTTCTTCAGGGGCAAACCTTACCACTCCCGAATTAGGTGCACTGGAGTTTGACGGAACCGACCTCTTCTTTACCAAGCCAGGCCCCACGCGCGTAAACCTAAGCGGCGGTGGCACAGGTGTAAATTTTGATGTGTCCACTTTCCAGAACTCTACCTCACCAACCAATTACCTGTTTGACATCCAGAGCAACTCTACAGGCCTCTCTCAAGGGGCCCGTTTACAAACTGTGGCGGGTGGGGCTAGCAACAATGCCACGGGCCTCACCATTACCGCTTCAGCTACAGGTACGGGTACCGCCACCGCGCTGAACGTGAGCGCAAGCGGAGGTACAGGGCCACGCTACGCTGCACTTTTTGCTGGTGGCAACGTGGGCATCGGCGTAGCGGCACCGGGCAGAGCGTTAGACGTGCAGACAAACGCTGTAGGTGTGGATGCAGGTGGTTTTAGAATAAACAACGCAGGTAGTAACGCCGTAGCACTTTTTACTACATCAAACGGTACTGGCAATAATTTGTTGGCAGTAGCCACGGGTACGGGCCCTTCTGCCAGTATTGAGGTTAACAATACTGCCAGCACCGCCCCGGCGCTGGCAGTA